>Ga0209257_1000148_pt1 | contig 193131 bp, 165 predicted proteins | sample AraplaCvi_mCL_r2_FD_184277 | JGI IMG/M metagenome (GOLD analysis project Ga0209257, IMG submission 184277) | Arabidopsis root microbial communities from North Carolina, USA - plate scrape MF_Cvi_mCL_r2 (SPAdes) (version 2) | ecosystem: Host-associated > Plants > Roots > Endosphere | place... | reverse complement strand
ACGCACATGGCGTCCATCGGCTACCAGCAATTCAAGTTGATCGGACAATGCAGCTTTCTGGAACTGGGCAACGAACGCAGCCTTCGCAACCGCATCAAGCGCAAGATGATGCGACTCATGGGTTTCGACCAGCCGCTACGTGTGCGCAGGGCCGGCCGCTGGTTCCAGCTGATGCACAGCAGCGGGCCTGCGCCCTGGGCCAGCGACGGCGAGTGGTACAGCGCCGGGACGCTTTTGTCGAAATGGAACCATGCCCGGCAGAACGATCATTTGATGGGTTGGTACGACGTTCATGCGTGTTGATCGACAGGGGGTAGCGGCGTGCATTGGAAAATAAAAGGCCTGGTGCAGAAGACACTGGGCGTGCTTCCGGGCGGCGAAGCGTTGCACTACCACCTGCAACGTCGTTTCGGCGGTTTGCAGGATTTCCACCGGGAGCTGTCGGTCAAGGTGGAGGACTGGCAGATCATGGTCCGGCACCTGCGCAATGCTCGGGTGGTCATCGCCGATACCCACTTCTTCGAGATCGGCACCGGCTGGTACCCGACCTTTCCGTTCGCCTTGTATTTGGCGGGCGCGCGCCGCATCACCACCTACGATCTGAACCGGCATCTGCAGGACGACCTGGTGCGGGCGGCAGTAAAGGAGCTGGGCGGTTTCCTGAAGGTCATCGCCGAGGACAGCGGCAGCGACCTGGCCGACGTGCAGGCGCGCCACCGGAAACTGGCGGCGGCTATAGACGCCGGCGCAGACCTCAGCGAAGCCACCGGCGGCAGTATCCGCTACTCGGCGCCCGCCGACGCCACGGCCACTGCCCTGGCCGATGGCGAAGTGGACGTGGTGTTCTCCAACAGCGTGCTGGAACACGTGCCGCCGGAGGCGATCACGGCGATGTACCGCGAGTCGATGCGCATCCTGTCGCCGGGCGGAATCATGTTCCACTCGGTCAATTGCGGCGACCACTATTCCTACGTGGACAGCAGCATCCACCAGCTCAACTACCTGCAGTATTCCGACCGGGCATGGAAGCTCTGGAACAACGCCTTCCTATACCAGAACCGGATGCGCGCGCACGAATTCGTGGAAGGCGCGGCGGCGATGGGATTCGCGATTGAGCTGGATACCTCGACCGCGCGCGCCAACCGCCTGGAACAGCTCGCTGCGATGAAAGTCGATGCCCGCTTCGCGCAGGTGGTTCCGGAAAAGCTGTGCATCACCAGCGTGGATTTCATCGCCCGGAAACCCGCGTAGGGCGGGCACTGCGCGCCGTCGCCATGCGCGGGGTTGCCTTGGAGTCGGAACGAAGAGCGGTGGGCATCGCCCACGCTAAGATCTTCGTCAACGCGGAGCCGGAGTGATCTTCAGCAACTTCCCATCCGCTGCATCGGTCAACACATAAATCGCGCCGTCCGGCCCCTGCCGCACATCGCGAACGCGCTGCCGAAGAGCACCGAGCAAACGCTCTTCGTGCACCACCTTGTCCCCCTCCAGTTCCAGCCGGATCAATTCGCTGGCCGCCAAGGCGCCAAGAAACAGATTTCCTTTCCATTGCGGGAGCAGATCACCGGTATAGAAGGCCATGCCGCTCAGACCCGGCGATACCGCCCACACGTGATGGGGCTGCTCCATGCCCGGCGCCGAATTGCCGACCGATCCGGGCACCGCTTCGCCGCTGTAGTCCTTGCCGTGCGTGATGAGGGGCCACCCGTAGTTGCGGCCGGCTTGCGGAATATTGAGTTCGTCGCCGCCCATCGGGCCGTGTTCGCTGGTCCATATCTGGCGCGTTACCGGATGCAGCGCGGCGCCCTGCATGTTGCGGTGCCCGTACGACCAGATTTCCCCTCTTGCACCGGCTCGCTTGACGAAGGGATTGTCGTCGGGAATGCGGCCGTCCGGCCAGATCCGCACGAGTTTCCCGGGCAGCTTGTCCAGTTCCTGCGCGGCTGCGGCGGCGACGCGGTTGTCACCCTGGGTGACGAACAGATGCCCGGCATCGTCGAAGACCAGACGCGAACCCACATGGGTGCCGTGCGAAAGTTTCGGTTCCTGGCGATAGACCACCTCTGTGTCCTGCAGCGCCCCACCCTGCAGGCGGCCGCGCACCACCGCGGTGCCGGCCTTGTTGCCGCGCAGGGTGGGTTCGGCGAAGGACAGATAGACCAGGTTGTCGCTGGCGAAAGTCGGCGAGACCGCCACGTCCAGCAGGCCGGCCTGGCCATCGACGAAGATGTCCGGAAGTCCGGTGATCGGGGCCGATACCTGCCACGTCTTGGAGATACGGCGCAGCCGGCCGGGCCTTTCGGTGACCAGCAGCTCGCCGTTGGGCAGGAAGGCCAGTCCCCAGGGATGCTCCAGGCCGGCGACCAGTTCGGTCACCGCATACGGCCCTTTTTCCGATTCGTACACGGTAGGCGCCGCGTGGGTCGTGCGCGGCTGGGCCGCGGGGGCAACAGGCTCCTTGCCGCCGCAAGCCGACAGGCCGAGCAACAGGAGGACAGCCAGGATGCGCATGGCAACGACTCCGTGGAAGTACAGGGATGCCCGGATGTTAGCACCCGGTTTCTGCGGCAGACGGCGTCGCGGCGGCCGCGGGCCCGCGTACTGGCCGGTACGGCTACCGATCCGCGTTCATGTTGATAGCACCAAGGGAGATTGGGGGATCCGCATGCAGCACAAGCAACAGATCAAGAAATTCATCCTGGAGAACTTCCTGTTCTCGGACGACGAGTCCGCGATAGGCGACCAGGACTCGCTGATACGTGGCGGCATCATAGATTCGACGGGCATCCACGAGCTGATCTTCTTCCTGGAAGACGAGTTCAAACTGACCATCGTGCCGGACGAAATGATCCCGGCGAATTTCGATTCGATCCAGACCGTCGACGAATTCGTCCGCCGCAAACTCGCCGTCTGACCGGCAGGCTGCACGTGAACGGACTACCAGGCCGCGTCGCCCGCATTGCCCGGGAAACTCCGCAGCGCACTGCGATGGTGGATGGTGCGCGCTCGATCGACTACGGCCGGTTCTGGCAGCAGGCGCAAACGTTCGCCGCCCACCTGCGCGAGCGGGGTTTGGCGAAGGGCGATCGTCTGGCGCTGCTGTTGCCCAACCGAATCGAGGCGGCCGTGGCCTGCTATGGCGGATGGCTGGCGGGCGCCATCGTTGTGCCCTTGAACGTGCAGGCCCGCGAACGCGACTTCGCGCCGTGGCTGCGCCATAGCGGCGCCCGCCATGTGGTCTACGAACAAGGCCATCGCGACGCGGAACTGGCGCTGGAGCAGATTGCTTACGACGGTGGCCGCACTGTTCTGGCAGACGCCGAGTCCCTGCCGGTTGCATCCTTGCCGCCGGAATCGCTGGACGACTGCGAAGTCCTGGACGGCGACACCGCGCTGATTCTCTACACCTCCGGCACCACCGGCGCGCCGAAAGGCGTGATGCTCAGCCACGCCAACCTGGCCGCCAATGCCGAAGCGGTGGTGGCGTACCTGGAATTGGGGCCGGAAGACCGCGTGCTCAGCGTGCTGCCTTTCTACTACGCCTACGGCGCCTCGGTACTGCACACCCACCTCATCAGCGGCGCCTGCATTGTGCTGGCGCCCAACCTGCTGTTCCCGCATCTGGTGCTGCAGGCGCTTTCGCAGGGACGGGCCACTGGATTTTCCGGCGTGCCTTCCACCTATGCGCTGCTGCTCCAGCACACCGCGCTGGGCGAATACGATTTCTCTTCCTTGCGTTACCTGACCCAGGCCGGCGGCGCGATGTCGCCGCCGCTGACCCAGCGCCTGCGCGCCGCCCTGCCCCATCCGCGTTTGTTCGTGATGTACGGCCAGACCGAAGCGACTTCGCGAATCAGCTGGCTGCCGCCGGAGAAGCTGGAGGAAAAGCTGGGCTCGGTGGGCATTCCGGTGCAGGGCATGCGCTGGAAGGTGCTGCGCGAAGACGGCAATGCGGCCGAATCGGGCGAAAGCGGCGAAGTGTGGGTGCAAGGCCCCAACGTGATGCAAGGCTACTGGGACAACGCGGCCGCCACCGCCAGCGTGTTGGCCGAGGGCTGGCTGCGCACCGGCGATGTCGGCTATCTGGATGCGGACAACTACCTGTTCCTGCAGGGCCGCCGCAGCGACATGATCAAGACCGGCGCGCATCGGGTACACCCCACCGATGTGGAAGAAGTCATCGCAGAAATGCCCGGCGTCACCGAAGTGGCGGTGATCGGAGTGGAAGACGAAGTCCTGGGCCAGGTGATCAAGGCCTTCGTCGTCGCCAGCGAGATCCCGCCACGCGCCGAAGACCGCATCAAGGCGCATTGCCGCGCACGCCTGGCCCCTTACAAGATTCCCAAACACGTCGCCTTCGTCGACGCCCTGCCGCGCACCGCTTCGGGCAAGGTCCGGCGCGTCCAACTCATGGAACCTCAGAGCACCCTATGACCACTCTCGATGCCACCACCCTCGATATCGACTACGAAGCCGAAGCGGACCGCATCGCGGCGAAACTGCGCGAAGTCACCGCGCGGCAACTGCATCGCCGCGGGCTGGTGGTAGCCATTTCCGGCGGCATCGACAGCTCGGTCAGCGCCGCACTGGCGGTGCGTGCGCTGGGCCCCGACCGAGTCTTCACCCTGATCCTGCCCGAACAGGATTCCTCCGACGACAGCGCCGCGCGCGCGCACATCCTGGCCAAGCATCTTGGCGTGCGCACGGAGACCGTGGACATCGCGCCGGCACTGGCCGCCATAGGCTGCTACACCGCGCGCGACGCCGCGGTGCGCCATGCCCTGCCCGAATACGGCGAAGGCTGGAAGTTCAAGATCGTCATCGATGGCGGCACCGAAGGCCGCATCAACCGTTTCCGCCTGATCGCCCAGTCCCCCACCGGCGAAATGATCGAACGGGAGTTGCCGCTGCAGGACTACCTGACCATCGTGGCCGCCACCAACTTCAAGCAGCGCATCCGCAAGACCCTGGAATACTTCCATGCCGACCGCCTGAACTACGGCGTGGTCGGCACGCCCAACCGCGTGGAATACGACCAGGGTTTCTTCGTCAAGAACGGCGACGGTTCGGCCGATGTCAAGCCGATCGCGCACCTGTACAAATCGCAGGTGTACGGCATGGCCCGCCATCTGGGGTTGCCCGAGCGCGTCTGCGCCGCCATTCCCACCACCGACACTTACAGCCTCAGCCAGGGCCAGGACGAGTTCTACTTCGCCCTGCCCTACCAGCAGATGGACATCGCGCTGTGGGCGTTGAACCACGACTTGCCTGCCAGCGAGCTGGCTGCGGCGTTGAAGATCAGCGAAACGCAAGCGCAGGCCGTGTACGAAGACATCCGCAACAAGCGCCGCACCACCCGCTACCTGCATCAGGCGCCGGTGTTGATGAGCCCGGTCGTGGAACTGGACTGAGCGATGAATTCGCCCGCGCCGCCGCCGCAGTACGTAACCCGCGACGGCGACGCGCTGCGCGACCGCGACACCGTGCTGTCGATCTGGCACGGCAACCTGGGCCAGGAAGACCGCATCGCGGCCAAGTACGAGTGGTTCTACCTGGGTTGCCCCTATGGCACGCCCGTTCTGCAGCTGCTGCACTACACCCCGGAGTCGGCCGACATCGGCACCGCCTGTGCGGGCCGCCGGCGCATGTTGTGGCGCGGCAGGCAGATAACTGCAGGCGTGCTGGTTGATCTTGCCGTGCTGCCGGCGCACCGTTCGCTGGGACCGGCGCTGATCCTGCAACAGGCTCTGATCCAGTCCGGCATGCAGCAACTGGACCTGCTGTACGGCTTCCCCAACCCCAAGGCGGCGGCGGTATTCAAGCGTATCGGTTACGAGCGCTTCGTCGATATCGTGCGCCATGCGCATGTGCTTCGCTACGCCGGCTACCTGCGCAGCCGGCTTCCTGGCTGGCTCGCCTCTCCGTTGGGCGCAGTGGCCGATGCGGCGTTCGCGGCGATGGACGGAATCAAGCGCATGTTCGGACCGCGGCTGCAGTACGCCTGGTCGGACCGCGCGAACGCGGCCATGGACCAGCTTTGGCAGAACTCGGAAAAAGGCGACGGCTTGCTCGCCGTGCGCGACAGCGCGCATTGCAAATGGCGCTTCGACGATTCGCCCCTGGTGCGCACCCGTTACCTGTCGCTCACCGGGCCAGACGGTGCGGGCCTGCAGGCCTGGTTCGCCACCCAGGTGGAAGGCAACACGCTGCACGTGCGCGACTTCTGGTCCGCCGCTGGTCGTGGCCACATGGAAGAAGCGCATCTGCTGGCATTGCTGAGCGCCGCGCGCCAAGCCGGGCATGCGTCGGTATCGATGGAAACCACCGGCGATGCGGCGCGGCTGCGAAGCTGGAAACGCTGCCGCTTCGTCGAGCGCAGCCGCCGCCCGGTGTTCGGTCGCTGGAAGCCCGATGAAAAACCGGACCTGCAGACGATGGACATGTTCCTGACTTCGGCGGATGAAGACGAATAAGCGGAGCCGGCGCGCCGCTACGGCGCGCGCGTCAGGCCAGGCGCCTGGCTTCCTTCCGGAACAGATAAAGCGCCAGCCAGTCGGGCCGGAACCGGCCTTTACCGTCCACTACCGTGTCGGTCTCGAATCCGGTTCGCCCCAGCAGCCAGCCGGGCTGCGGCGCGACCGGGTTGAGCACCGGCACGCTGGTGAACACCAGTTCGTAACCGGCCTGGCGCGCACGTTCGGCGATTTCAGGGGTGTGGGCGCCATGCGGAAACGACATGGATTCGGCGGTAGGAAGCGGCTGCCCCAGATGGCGGGCGAGTTCGGCGCGCGCGCCTCCCAGCTCGGCATCGACATCGGCCGCCCGGGTCATGGGCGTGTGCGTCTTGCCGTGCAGCCCCAGCGCCATGCCGCCTGCCTGCAATCGATTGAGTTCGCCCACATCGACCATGTGCCGCAGGCCATCGTCGAGCGCCTGCAAGTAGGGCGCAAGGATTTCCGCGCGCCGCGCCGCGTCAATTTTTTCCAGCCGCGCGATTGCCTGGCGCAGCGAAGCAATCGATTCGTCTTCCGGCTTCCACGCCTCGCCCGTCACCGACGCCATTGCCCGGGCCAGTTCATCGACCCGCAACAGGCCGCGGCGCCACGCGGAAATCAGGCGCTCCTGGAAGAAGGGTTGCTCGGTGCCCACCGCATCGGCGACCACGAACATCAACCCCGGCAGGCCCGCCCGCTGCAGTTCCGGCAAGGCGTAGTCGGCGTTGTCGGACCAGCCGTCGTCGAAGGTGATCAGCAGCGCGCGCGGCGGCAAGGCGATGCCGTTGCGCCGCGCTTCCAGCACCTGCTGCAGCGACACCACGTTGTAATGGCGCTTGAAGAACGCCAGCGATTGGGCAAGGTAAGCGGTGGAAAGCGTGTAGTCGGGGTCGCAGGTCCGCCAGCGCGGATCTTCCGGACTCAAGGTGCGATGGAACATCACCACGGTTAGACTGCCGGCATTGCGCAGGCGGTGGTAGAGGCCCAGCAGACCGCTGGCGTAAAGCAGTTTTTTGGAGAAGTCCTTCATGGCGCCAGCGATCGAAGTTTCCGCGATTATACCCACATACAACCGGCGCGAACTGGTGGTGCGCGCGATAGATTCGGTGCTTGCCCAGACCCGGCCGGTGGAGGAAATCGTGGTGGTGGACGACGGCTCCACCGACGGCACAGAGGCGCACCTGCGCCAGCGTTACGGCGACCGCATCCGCTACGTTTGGCAGGCCAACGCCGGGGTTTCCGCGGCGCGCAACCATGGCATGGCCATCGCCCAGGGCAAGTATTTCGCGCTGCTGGACAGCGACGACGAATGGCTGCCGGAGAAGACCGCGCTACAAGTGCAATGGATGGAAACGCATCCGGACTACGGCATGGTGATCTGCGACGTGCAGCGCGTGGACGGCGAGCACCGGCCCATCGATGTGTTCCGTCGCCGCGACACCATTCCCGAAGACGGATGGGTGCTGCGCTGGATCATCCACAACCCGGCGTTGGCCCCGGCTTCGGCGCTGCTGCGGCGGGAAGTCATCGACGACGTCGGCGGTTTCGATACCACGCTGCGCACGGCAGAAGACATAGATTTCCACCTGCGCGTGGCCCAGCGCTGGCGTATCGGCGTGGTCGAAGCCGAGTTGGTGCGCGCCATGCGCGGGCACGACGGCCTGTCCGCCGAATCCAGCACCTACGACGACTACGTGCGCGTGGTCGAGCGTGCGGTAGAGAACGCCAAGGGCGCTGTCGACGATACGGAACTGCGGCGCGCACTGGCCGCCACGTACGCACGCAACGCACGCGGCATGCTCATCCGCAATCGCTGGCGCGATGGTTGGAGCCTGGCGTCGCGTGCGTGGCGGCTGACGCCGGACCCTGCGCTGCGCAGCGAACTTCTGAAACTGATTCCTTTCGGTTTGCGCCGCGCCGCGCGTAGTCTGCTCCCCGGCTGATGCGCGTTGCGGGTCGTCGCCGCAAGCCGGTTTCCGATTCCTAGTTCGTAATCAGCGGGCGCCCCGCCCGAACATCACCACTTCCACCGTCTGCAGCAGGATCATCAGGTCGAACACCAGGCCATGGTTCTTGACGTAGAACAGGTCGAACTTGAGCTTCTCTTCCGCATCCTGCACCGAGGCGCCGTACGGATAGCGCAGCTGCGCCCAACCGGTCAGGCCGGGCTTCACGCAATGGCGCACGCCGTAGTAACGGATTTCGTCGGATAGCAGGTTGACGAAATGCGGACGCTCCGGCCGCGGCCCGACGAAACTCATGTCCCCGCGCAGTACGGCGAACAACTGCGGCAGTTCGTCCAGGCGTGTCAGGCGGATGAATTTCCCGACCCGCGTGCTGCGATCGTCGTCCTTGCTCGCCCACACCGCCACGCCGTCTTTCTCGGCATCCACGCGCATGCTGCGGAACTTGGTGAGCGTGAAATTCTGGCCACGCTGGCCGACGCGGGTCTGGCTGTAAAGGATCGGCCCCTTCGACTCCAACCGCACCGCCAGCGCCACCACCAACATCACCGGCCACGCCAGCAACAACAAAAGGCTGGCGGCAAGCAGGTCGAAGAAGCGCTTGCTCAGCCTGCGCGGCGTGGAATAGTCGAAGCCGCCGGAGAACACCAGCCACGATGGATCCACCACGTTGAGCTGCACCATGCCCGCTTCGCGTTCGAAGAAGGTCGAGATGTCGATGACCGAGATGCCGCGTTGCACGCAGGTCAGCATGTCTTCCATGGGCAGACCGCCGCGGCGTTCGTCCGGCGCGATCACCAGCTCGTCGATCTGCAGGCGCTCGGCCAGCTCATGCAGGCCTTCTTCCGGAAATTCCAGCAGGTCCTTGCTGACCAGCACCGCCTGTCCGGGCACCGGCACGAAGCCCACCACCACGAAGGAACGACGGTCGGACTGGCGACGCATGCGGCTGTTGATCAGTTCGGCGTTCTTGCCTGCGCCGAACACCAGGATGCGCTGGCGCAACGAATCGGCGCGGATCACCCTGACGGAGATCACGCGCACCAGCACCACACCCACCAGACCCATCGCCAGCGACATGGCCAGCACACCACGGCCGATATAGGTCTGCGGGATCAGGTAATACAACACCACCAGCGCGATTCCGCCGAAAGCGAACGACAACGACGCGCGCAGAACGAAATCCAGGCGGTTGTGGCGCACGTGCACCTGGTACATGCCGAACGCGGCCATGGCTCCGGTGATGCACAGCGCCACCAGCACCGCACGCAACGGCGCCTGCTGGGAGAAAATGATGTGGCTTTCGGCGTCGTTGTGGAAACGGATCCAGGCCGCGACCATGACCGCCAGGACCAGCACCAGCATTTCGGCCAGCCACAGGAAGCGGACTGCGCGGGTCTTGCGGCTTGCATTGGCTGCGTTCATCGGCCGCCGTTCCCGGCCAGGGCGCCCGTTCCGGGCCGGCAGCAAGGCGCCAGCCCTTTAGCCGAAGCGTGGCCGCTTCCACGCAGTATCGTCGAACAATGCATCGTCTTCCCCCGTAGCACGCCGTCCAGCGCCGGCCTTTCTTCCCCAGCTTCCCTGGGGTCGCCGACCAGCGCTCACCCGCTGTGTGCGGGCTACCCACTACAACGCCGCCGGGGCGATATTCCGGACACGCCCGAGGCATTTTTCCTGCATGCGAGAAGACGACACGCGAAGCGGCCCACTCAGAAACGATTCCAGCCGCGATTCAAGCGGCTGGAAAGGTTGTCCGTGCGCCAGGGAGCGGCGGCAAGGTGCGCCGCCGCCGGGTCATTTCACCAGCGAGCGGCGATAACGCGCGGCTGGCGACTGCTGGTAGGACGGCCGCGGAGCGGCAGCCGCCGGCGCGGCCGATTGTGCCGGCGCGGGCGCCGCCGCTTGGCCGCGTGGTGGGATCAGCGGTTGCGAGCCATTGACGCGGATCGGGGTGGAACCGCCGGTGGACTCGAACTCTTCCAGGGCTCCTATGTCGATCGTGCCGCCCAAGGCCGTGCGCGGCTTCTGAGCGCCGATCTCCATTTTTGCGCGCAGCGGCGGGTCGGACGCGGGCAAAAGCAACGGGCTCGGGAACGGGAAGGCCGCCGGCGTTACCGGCGAGTTGTTGCCGGCATTGATCAGCGGGCTGCCGGCCAACGGCCGCAGCGAGCGCTGGGCGACATTGGTGAAGCGCGGATCGGTGCCACGCACGGTCCCCGTCCATTCTGCCGGCACTAGGCTGGCCGAGGTCTGTACCCAGTTGTTGCTGCCGGCGACCTTGCGGCCACCCGACCACGGCTCGCGGCTCTGCGGACCGCAGGTGGGCGTGTCGACATCGCTGGCCGGATTCTCGCGCACGATCGCGGGGGAACCGGAAGGCTGGTAGATGGCGTTGTTCTGCATCTCCAGCGAACCCTGGCCCAGCTGCACAAGCACCGCGTTGACCGAACCGGCGCGGTCGAAAATGATGGTGTTGTTGGCCAGCCGCGTCCTGCCCTGGTTGCGCCCTTCCAGGTCTCCGCCGATCCGCAGCGCATTGCCCGAACGGCTGCCCGCGTCGTGGATGATCACGTTGCCCACCACGTCCGCATCTTCGCGGCGCAGGTCGGCGGTCCAGGAAGGTTTCTGGGTTTCGCAGTCCGGCCCGATGAGCTCGACCTCGTGCAGATCCGAACCTTCGATCCAATTGTAATAGATCTCGGCGCGCTGGTGGCGCACCCGCACCAGCACGCCGCCGGTGGCATCGTGCACGTAGTTGTAGCGCATGCGGAATACGGTGTCCGGGAAGGCGACCTCGTCGGACTGCATGTAGATGGAGTGACGCGTATTGCCTTGGCCCGAATTGGCTATTTCGCTGTATTCCAGGGTGAAGGAACCGGAGTTCTGGTCGGCGGCCAATATCCCGTGCGAGGGGCAATCGTGGATATAGGCGTCGCGGACGGTGACGTTGTGCGCTTCGCTGAAAACGCAGGTGGTGGTGCCGCCGCGGACTTCGAAGCCTTCGAACACGATGTGGTTCGATTGTTCGAACTTGATGGTATGGGCGCCGCCCTGCAATACGGGCCGTGTAGCGCCGGCGACGCGGCGCCAGCGGATGATGACCGGGTTTGCCTCGGTGCCGCCGTCGTCATCGCCGACCACGATCCCGCCGGTGTAGGTGGCGTTGCCATCCACTTCGACGATATCGCCTGCGGCCAGATTGTTGTTGTTGAAGAGCGTCGACAGCTGCGTGTACTGGCGACCGGACGGTCCTACCGTGTAGGTTGTGGCCGAAGCGGCCGCCGGGATCATCGCCAGCAGCGCCGCCAGACACAGGAACCTTTTCAAACATTGCATTGCATAACCCCCAGCGCTCTGGCGCCGTTGTTCCCCTGCCTGCCTATTTTCTCCATTGCAGCGTGAACGCATCGCTAAAAAGCAGCGGGAAAAACGCCTCGGAGACGGACCTGCCGCACATTCCGGGCATTAGGCCTTAGGCGATGCTCGATCGGCAAGGCGGCGCGACCATCTCAAGCCCCTCCCCCCGAAACCCTCGCCGGGCAGGCCGAATGATTGACGGCTCAATTCAGTTCGTGCAAAATTCCGCTTCTAATGCGCCCGTAGCTCAGTTGGATAGAGTACCTGGCTACGAACCAGGCGGTCGGGAGTTCGAATCTCTCCGGGCGCACCATTAAAGAACGAAAAAGCCAGCGGGCGACCGCTGGCTTTTTCGTTTGTCCCGATCGCATGTTTCGCGGGCCAGTTGCTGTCTCTTCCGCATCAACACGACATCCGTTGCGTCCACCGCTTCGGACCCACATCGACAGGCACAAAAAAACCCTGAAAATCAGGGTTTTTTCGCTAGTGGCGGAGAGTGAGGGATTCGAACCCTCGATAAGGCTTTTGACCCTATACTCCCTTAGCAGGGGAGCCCCTTCAGCCGCTCGGGCAACTCTCCGGGATTTCGAAACGGACAGCAATGCACCGCCTCAGCCGTTTAGGATACCGGCTGAGTGAGGTGACGGCAAACGAAATCGTCAGCTGGACGAGCTGGTTTCTGCGGGTTGCACGGGCGTGTTGGCATCTTCACCGCGTTGGATGCGCTGATAGATTTCTTCGCGATGCACGGCCACGTCCTTGGGCGCAGTGATCCCAATGCGCACCTGATTGCCCTTGACGCCCAGCACGGTCACGGTGACCGAGTCGCCGATCATCAAGGTTTCGCCAACTCGGCGAGTCAAAATCAACATTACTTTGTCTCCTTAATCCGGCAAGAGTAGTGCCGGGAGGGCGTTTTAGCCTTAACGGAGGCGTAAACGCTTCCTGATTCATTCATCAACGTGAAGCATGGTAACGGCCGGCCACCAGGACCCGCAAGCGCATGCTTCGTGGATTCAGGGCCGTATCCGTTGCGCTACCCATGCCGGAACGCCTGCAAGTGCCGAGGCAAGGGCGGGCCCGTCCTCACCACCACCCTGGGCGAGATCCGGGCGGCCGCCGCCCTTGCCCCCGGTCAGACTGGCGATATGCGCAAGCAGTTCCCCCGCCTTGACCCGGCCCGTTGCGGAGCCGTTCACGCCGGCCACCAGCGAAGCCTTGCCATCGGCCGCACCCGCCAGCACGATGACGGCATCGCCCAACTGCTGCTTGAGCCGGTCCATCGCTTCGCGCAGCGCCTTGGCATCGAACCCTTCCAGCCGCGCCGCCAGCACCCGCACGCCTTCTATCTCCACCGCTGAGCCCGCCAGGTCTGCCGTGGCGCCGGAAGCGGCCTTGGCTTTGAGCCCTTCCAGCTCGCGCTCTAGTTTCTTCTGGCGCTCGGTCAACTGCCGCACCTTCTCGACTACCTCGCCGGCGCTGCCGCCCAACAGGGCCGCGGCTTCCTGCAAACGCTGTTCCTCCGCCGAGACCAGATCGAGAGCACCCTGCCCGGTCACCGCTTCGATACGGCGCACGCCAGAGGACACCCCGCCCTCGCTTACGATCTTGAACAGGCCGATATCGCCCGTGCGTCCCACATGCGTCCCGCCGCAGAGTTCGGTGGAATAGCCGCCCATCTTCAGCACGCGCACGTGCTCGCCGTACTTCTCGCCGAACAGGGCCATGGCGCCGAAATCCAGGGCTTCCTGCATCCCCATGTTGTGCACTTCGGCGGCATGGTTGGCGCGGATTTGAGCATTGACGCGGCGTTCGATCTCGGCCAATTCGGCGGCCGTCACCGGCTGGAAGTGGGCGAAGTCGAAGCGCAGCCTGTCCGGAGCCACCAGCGAGCCCTTTTGCTGCACATGGGTGCCCAGCAACTCACGCAAAGCCGCGTGCAGCAGGTGCGTGGCGGAATGGTTGAGGATGACGGCGGCGCGGCGCGGCGCATCGACCGAACCCAGCACATGGTCGCCGACTTTTAGATTGCCTGCCGCAACTCTGCCTACATGGCCGTGGAACTGGCCAGCGTATTTCAGCGTATCGGTGACTTCGAACTTGACGCCTTGCTCGGCCAGCACGCCGGTATCGCCCACTTGGCCGCCGGATTCGGCATAGAAAGGCGTGCGATCAAGGATCACCACCGCCTCATCGCCAGCGCCCACCGCATCGACCGGACGCCCGTCCTTCAACAACGCGGCCACGACCAAGCCACCGGCATCCAGCGCGTCGTAGCCCAGGAATTCGGTCGGCTTCAACTTCGCCACCAACTCCGCAGGCAATCCCGAACCGGAAGAGAACTTGCCGGCGGCGCGCGCGGTATCGCGCTGCTGTTCCATCGCCGCATCGAAGCCGGCCATGTCCACCGACAGCCCGCGTTCGCGCGCGATGTCCGCGGTGAGGTCCACGGGGAAGCCGTAGGTGTCGTACAGGCGGAAAGCATCCGCACCCGGAATCACGTCCTTGGCGCGCGAAGCAACGTCATCGAAGATGCGCATGCCCGAATCCAGGGTTTCGGCAAAACGCTCTTCTTCGGCCTTCAACGCACGCTCCACCAAGTCTTGAGCGGCCGGAAGCTCCGGATAGGCTTGGCCCATCAACGCGACCAGCGTCGGCACCATCTTGTGGAAGAACGGCTGGCGCAGGCCCAGCATCCAGCCATGGCGCAGCGCGCGGCGGATGATCCGGCGCAGCACATAGCCGCGGCCTTCGTTGGACGGCAACACGCCGTCGACGATCAGGAAGGAGCAGGCGCGGATATGGTCGGCGATCACGCGCAGCGACTTGTTCTCCAGGTCCGCGGTGCCGGTCAGCTCGGAAGCCTTGGCGATCAGGGTCTGGAAGATGTCGATTTCGTAGTTGGTATGGACGTGCTGCAGGATCGCCGCCAGCCGCTCCATGCCCATGCCCGTATCCACGCACGGCGCCGGCAGCGGGACCAGGGTGCCGTCGGGCTGGCGATCGAACTGCATGAACACCAGGTTCCAGATTTCGATGAAGCGGTCGCCGTCTTCGTCCGGCGAACCGGGCGGGCCGCCTGCGATATGGTCGCCGTGGTCGTAGAAGATCTCGGTGCAGGGACCGCACGGGCCGGTGTCGGCCATCTGCCAGAAGTTGTCCGAAGCGTAAGGCGCGCCCTTGTTGTCGCCGATGCGGACGATGCGTTCGGCGGGTATGCCGACCATCTTGTTCCACAACTCATAGGCCTCGTCATCGGTGTGGTAGACGGTAACCAGCAGGCGATCCTTGGGCAGTTTCCAGACTTCCGTCAGCAGTTCCCAGGCCCAGGCAATGGCGTCCTTCTTGAAGTAGTCGCCGAAGGACCAGTTGCCCAGCATCTCGAAGAAGGTGTGGTGGCGCGCGGTATAGCCCACCGAATCCAGGTCGTTGTGCTTGCCGCCGGCACGCAGGCAGCGCTGGACATCGGCCGCACGCACGTAGCTGCGCTTCTCCGCGCCCAGGAACACGTCCTTGAACTGGACCATGCCGGAATTCGTGAACAGCAGGGTCGGATCGTTGCCGGGCACCAGCGGCGCCGAAGGCACGATGGTGTGGCCCTTGCCACGGAAGAACTCAAGGAAATCGCTACGGATCTGGCTGCTGCTTAGCTTGGAAGTGGTCATCTGGCTGGCTGTGGCGGGCGGGCACGTCTGTCGTGCGCGATACCCACAAGATGCGGACGCGTGCTGGAGCAGACAACCCAATACGCGAAGGTTAACAGGCCGGGCCGGTTCAGTCCTCCCGGTCGCCCCGCAGGGCCGCCCTCACCGTATCCCCGTCAAAGCCGCGGCGATACAGGAAATCCGCCGCCTTGCGCCGCAAGGCCGCATCGGCTCTGGCCAATTCCAGCCCGAAACGGCGACGCGCCAGATCATGCGCGGCCTGGCGCCAGTCTCCGTCGAAAGCCGACAGGGCTGCCTCGATGGTGCCGTTATCCAGCCCATGAGTACCCAGTTCGGCGCGGATGCGCAGGGGACCCTGCCCATGCGCCACCCGGGTGCGAACCAGCATTTCGGCAAAACGCGCATCGCTTTGCCAGCCGTCGCCGGTCAGCTTGTCCACCGCCGCCGTTGCTGCCTCCCGCTCAATCCCCCGCTCGGCCAGCTTGCGCGCCAGTTCCTTGCGCGAATGCTCCCGGCGCACCAGCAACGCCAGGGCACGCTGGACCGGGGTCATCTCACGCGGCTTGCGCCGGCGCGGACCTGACGAGGTGATTTCGGCTTCTGACAACTGATTGGATTCCTATCGAAAAGCGGCGCGTCCTTGCGCCAATCCCGATCAAACTTCTGCGTCCTCGTCGACCTCGTCCGGCTTGACTTCAGTCGGCTGGAACTTGTCGCGCAGCTCGCCTTCCAAGCGCGTGGCGACCTGCGGGTTGTCCTTGAGGTACTGGCGCGAATTGTCCTTGCCCTGGCCAATGCGTTCGTCGCCGTAGCTGTACCAGGCGCCTGCCTTGTCCACCAGCTTGGCCTCGACGCCCATGTCGATCAGTTCGCCTTCGCGGCTGATGCCTTCGCCGTACAGGATTTCGGTAACGATCTGCTTGAACGGAGGCGCCAGCTTGTTCTTGACCACCTTGATCTTGGTCTGGTTGCCGATGATCTCGTCGCCCTTCTTGATCGCGCCGATGCGGCGGATATCCAGGCGCACGGAGGCGTAGAACTTCAGCGCGTTGCCGCCGGTGGTCACTTCCGGGCTCTGGCCCGGCATCATCGCGCCGATCTTCATGCGCAGCTGGTTGATGAACAGCACCATGCAGTTGGAACGCTTGATGTTGCCGGTCAGTTTGCGCAGCGCCTGGCTCATCAGACGGGCCTGCAGGCCGGGCAGCTGATCGCCCATTTCGCCTTCGATTTCGGCCTTGGGCGTCAATGCTGCGACCGAGTCGATGACCACCATGTCCACCGCGTTGGAGCGCACCAGCATGTCGCAGATTTCCAATGCCTGCTCACCCGTGTCGGGCTGCGACAGCAGCAGGTCGTCCACGTTGACGCCCAACTTGGCGGCGTAGATGGGATCCAGCGCGTGCTCGGCATCGATGAAGGCGGCGGTTCCGCCACGCTTCTGGCACTGGGCGATGGTCTGCAGGGCCAGGGTGGTCTTGCCGGAGGATTCAGGACCGTAGATTTCCACCACGCGGCCCTTGGGCAGGCCGCCGATGCCGAGTGCGATATCCAGCATCAGCGAGCCGGTGGGAATGGTTTCCACCGCTTCGATGATCTGGTCGCCCATGCGCATCACCGAGCCCTTGCCGAACTGCCGTTCGATCTGGGTCAGGGCCGCGGAAAGTGCGCGCTTCTTGTTCTCGTCCATCGTGGTGTCCTTGGTGGTTTGTCGGGTTGAGGGCAATTTAGCGGCCATGGGTCGCACAGGTTGCGACGCGATACGCCGTGATCGAAATTAACTTTGCAACGCGGACTGGGGCTAGCGGACAACGGCGTGCCGACGTGTCGGAAATTTCCTGTTTGATAAATAAAGCCTTTTCTTCGGTGGACGAACGAGTGAGCAGTTGCGGTATCAGCGATTGGGACGCACCAGGCCGCAGTACAGGCCTTCGATGGCGAAGTCCTGGTCGGGCATGACTTCGATCGGCGAGTAGTCGGGATTTCGCGGCAGTAGACGGATGCGGTCCTTGCCTATTTTCAGCAGCTTGACGGTAATCTCGTCGTCGATGCGCGCCACCACGATCTGGCCGGAGCGCGCGTCCGGGGTGCGGTGCACGCCGATCAGATCGCCGTCGAAGATGCCTTCGTCGCGCATCGAGTCGCCCTGCACTTTAAGCAGATAATCCGGCGCGGGGGCGAAGAAGGCGCGGTCCAACAGCACGAAATCGTCAGAACGGATATCCGCGCCGATCGGCAGGCCGGCCGCCACGCGGCCGAGCACCGGCAGCCTCAGGGCGTTGTCGGGGAGCGCCGGTTCGGCGACCGGAACGTCGGTGTCGTCGTGGACCAGTCGTATGCCCCTGGCCTGCCCCGGTACCCTGCGAATAGCGCCAGCGGCCTCAAGTGCCTCAATGTGGTACTGGGCCGCACGAACCCCGCTGAAACCGAAGGCCTTGGCGATCTCGGCCTGGGAGGGCGGCACGCCGTCGGCGCCAATACGCTCGGCGATCATGGCTAGGATGGCTTGCTGGGTGTCGGTCAGATTCATGGTTAGTAGTAATACTACTAACGAATCCAGAAAGCAACTATTTCCTGACCAGGCCCTCGCCGACGCCGTGCCGCCTCATCAGCCGTCCCTGTACCAAGGTGAAGTACAGGCCCAAGGGGGCAGCGAAAACAAGCAGCAAGGTTCCGCCAGCCTGATAGGCGTCGCGTAGCAATAGCAATCCGGTCGGGAGTTGCACGCCTGTCACCCTCCCCCAATGCTCGTATTGGGGAATGACAAAGATCGCTTGGATTGCAGACGCAAATATAGGAAACGCCAATGCAATGAAGACAACCGCAATGGCTACGCTTTGCCAGACATACTCGCCGACGAAACCGTCGCGCCAGATGCCGATCAGATCGCTTCGCACAGCTTTCCAATGCCCACGGTTGAGCCAAGTCGCAATGGCTACGACCAGAACGAAGGCCCACAACAATTCATCCAGGATCGACAACGAAGCGGTTACCCAGGATGTTGGATTGATGGCAGTCAGTTTTCCCACCACGAAACTGATCAGCGTGTAAGCCGCCCACAACGCCAAGCACATCGCCAGCCCCCGCATTCCCGGCCAACCGGGTCGCCACCACCGTGCTGGGGCCGCATCGTCGAGCGTGGAAGGATTCAGGCAGAAGAAGGGCGTCGCTAGAAATACAAGCGTCGAAACAGCCATTGCGGCCAGATCCAAGCCGTCGCTGTCATGAAGAATGAACGCCATCGCGGCCCAGCAAACACACCACAACACGCTCGGGAGCCAGAACATGGGTGCGCGCAATGGCCATACCAGCGCCGCACGAGCGCGCCCATAGCGATCCCACCAATTACGCAATCCGCCTAGCAACATGGGCGGCAACATGAAGAACAGAAAGGTGGCGAAAATCGCTTGCGGATACGGCCGCATGCTGGCGAATTCCAGCAGCTCAAGAGCGCCGCGGTTCGACTTCATCGTCAGGACACCGGGCATTCCCCAAGTGAGCATCAGCAAGAACCAAAGCCAGCCAGCGCACCAGCTTCCCATCAGCAATGCGAACACGACCCAGTGCCAGCTTCTTCGATCCCAGAGTTTCAATTCGCCTAGCCCGCCAACGTATCCAATCCCCGCAGGGCAGCCGCCACAGTCTGCCTGCGCACCGCTTCGCGGTCGCCATCGAAGTGGAAGATTTCGGCTCGCGCATAGCCGCCGCGTCGTTTCCAGCCTATCCACACGCTTCCCACCGGCTTGCCCTCGCTACCTCCGCCCGGCCCAGCGATGCCGGTCACCGCAACGGCGATGCTGGCGCCGGAATTGACCAGGGCGCCGGAGACCATTTCGATCACCGTCTCGCGGCTGACCGCTCCGTGCACTTCCAGGGTTTGCGGCCGCACGCCCAGCAATGCCTGCTTGGCCTCGTAGCTGTAGGCGGCCATGCCGCAATCGAACCAGTCCGAAGACCCGGCGATGTCGGTCACGGCCTTGGCGATCCAGCCGCCGGTGCAACTTTCGGCAGTCACCAGACGGTGGTGGGTTTCGCGCAAGCGAACGCCCAGGTTTTCGGCCAGAGCGTAGAGATCTTCATCGGTAGGAATGGACATCGGGGGCATTTCGTACGGTGACGGCGTTGCCGTTGTATCGGAAAAGCACCGACTTGTCTGCCCGACGCCGATGCGCCGAACAAAAAAAGACCCGCCACTTCCGTGGCGGGCCTAGTTCCCGAACCTTGCGCTCAGTACTGGATGCGGAAGGTCACGCCATAGGTGCGCGGCGCACCCAGGAAGGCGTTATAGGTGTTGCGCGGATCGCCCGGCGTGGGGCTGGCGGTCTGCAGCGGGCCGTCGAAGCCGACCTGCACATACTCTTCGTCGAAGATGTTCAGGCCCCAGAACTCCAGCATCCAGCGCTTGCTCTTGGCGCCGATGCCGAAGCGTGCATTGACCACCGTGTAGGCGTCCTGCAGTTTTTCCACGTCCAGATCCGAACCGGTGTTGAACTCGGAGGTGTACTTGGCGCCGACGTTGAAGCGACCGATCAGGCTGGACCCGAAGTCCCATTCGTAGGTGGCCGATGCGGTGCCGGACCATTCCGGCGCGAAGCTGGTCTTGTTGCCAGGCAGCTTGTACAGCGCGCCGTCCGGACCCACGAAGTCGGGCGTGGGACGCTCATCGCCGTAGAAGGTGTCGGCGTACATCAGGCCGCCCTGCAGCATCAGGCCCTTGGTGGGCTGCCACAACAGTTCGGTGTCCACGCCGCGCGAAGTGACTTTCGGGATGGAGCGGACCACGAAGCTGGTGCCCAGGAAGCTGTTGAGCTGGAAGTCTTCGTAGGTCTGGTGGAACAGGGTTGCGTTGAGCAGCAGGTTGCCGTCCAGCCAGGTGGTCTTGGCGCCCAACTCGTAGCTGTCCACGAACTCGCCGTCGAACGAAGTGTCGTTGACCGGCACGATGCCCTGCCCGCCGCTGGACAGGCCGTTGGAGGTCTGCACGCGGTCCAGATTGAAGCCGCCGCCCTTGTAGCCGCGCGCCGCGGACACGTAGGTCATCAGGTTGTCGTTCCAGCGGTAAGCCGCCTTCAACGTGCCCGACCATTCCTTCTCTTCGCGGTCCTGATGGGTGGAGCGTCCGTTGTGCAGCGTGTTGGCCCACGGCAGGCAGCTGAAGCCGATGATGTTGCTGATCAGCGTCTGCTGTTGCGCCGGCGGCAACGAGGCGAACGGAATGCCGCGGGTGGTCAAGGCAGTAGCGATGCGGCCGATGGCAGCCGGGCTGGGCGCACCGGTGGGCCCGAAGTAGGACGCGCAACCGGGCGCGCCATTCGGGTTGGAATAGACTGAATCCAGAGTCTTCTTCTCCCGCGTGTAACGCAGGCCCACGGTCACGTCCAAGGCGTCGGTGGCGTGCCAGGTATTGTTGGTGAACAGCGCCACGCTCTTGGCGTTCTGGTCGTAGTGGTCCAGCGCGCCCAGACCCGGCGCGAACACGGTGCCGAACGGACGGCCCGTGGTTTGCGACAGGAACAGCGGCGCTGTGGGCGAAGCCGCCAAAGCCGGATTGATCCGGGCCAGCAACGCGGTGGACAGGAACGGCTCGTAGCCGACGCCGATGCTGTAGGAATCGTTGCGCTTGAGATCTTCGTCGGCATAGAACGCGCCGACCATCCAGTCGATGCTGTCGGTCGCGCCGGTCAGGCGGAACTCCTGGCTGAAGGTCTCGAATCTGGTCAGCGATTCGTCTTCGTTGGCATTGCGGTACAGCAGGTCGGCGCCGGTGTAATCGAAGTCCAGCGCGTTGATCGACTGCCAGTCGCGCAGCGCTGTGATCGAAGTCAGCGTGGCGCCACCGAACCACGGCGATTCCCAATTGACCTCGGCCGAGACGCCCTTGTCCTTCATGTCCTGCTCGGTGCTGCGGTTGCTGTGGGCGATCCTTGCGAACGGATCGGCAACCGTCGGGATGGAGCCTGCCCCGCCCACGCCATTGATGATGGCGGCGGTCGAACCGACCACCGTCTGCACGGCCGAGCAGCAGTTCTCTTCGCGGCTGGTGAAGTCGCCGATGATGTTGATGTCCAGATCGTCGGTCGGTTCCAGCAGCAACTGGGCGCGGATGGAGTGGAAGTTCTGGTCGTTGTCCTCGTCCACCGTGCGCGGGCCGCGCGAGGGTTCCACGTCCAGGAAGCCGTCGCGCTTGCGCTTGGTGGCGTAGATGCGGAAGGCCGCATTGTCCGACAGCGCGTCGTTGTAGGAACCGGACACGCCGATGGCGCCGTAATTGCCAACGGTGATCTCGCCCTCGGCGCTCTGCGAATAGCTGGGACGGCGGGTGATGATGTTGATCACGCCGGCCGAAGTGTTCTTGCCGAACACGGTGCCCTGCGGGCCCTTCAGCACTTCCACGCGTTCAAGCTCGCCCAGGTCGCCGAAACCAACGCCGTTGCGGGCGCGGTAGACGCCGTCGATGACCACGCCGACCGAAGATTCCAGGCCGGCGTTATCGCCCACCGTGCCGATACCGCGGATACGCGCGGTCGTCAGGGCTTCGCTCTGGGTACTGGTGACGGTCAAGCCGGGGACCAGCACCTGCAGGTCCTTGATGTCGCGCACGCCAGTGTCTTTCAGCAGCTGCTCGGGCAAGGCCGTAACCGAAATCGGCACGTCCTGCATGGCCTCTTCGCGCTTCTGCGCGGTCACCGTCATGGTGGCCAGCGTGGTGGGTTCCTCATCGGTTCCCGATGGCGCGGCCTCTTGGGCCTGCGCCTGCGATACGGCAAAAAGCGCTGTGAACACAGCGACTGCCAGCAACTTGTGCTGCGGTTTTGCAACGACCATTGTTATCCCCTCCCAGGGTCATCGAATCGCAAGTTTTGATAGAGCGGTATTGTTCTGAGTCCCCAAAAATGTGTGATAGCGGACGCTTCCCCACGTCACCTCCCGAACTTAACATTATCTTTACGGCTCGGCATTTTGCAGTGCACCCATACCAAGTCTCCTCAATCGGGATGGCCTGGATGTTTCAATCCGTTCGCTGGCCCGTCCGCGGACCGCTAGACTTCCCTCCCACCCTGCTGCTCCGGCCTTTACCTTGATTGTTGATTTCCGACCGTGAGCGATCCGGCGACCCTTACCCATACCCCGCTCATGAAGCAATTCTTCGCCGCCAAGGCGGAGTACCCGGACCTGCTGCTGCTGTTCCGAATGGGCGACTTCTACGAACTGTTCTACGACGACGCCCGCAAGGCCGCGCGCCTGCTGGATATCACCCTTACCCAGCGCGGCAGTTCGGCCGGCGCACCCATTCCCATGGCCGGCGTGCCGGTACATGCCTACGAGGGCTATCTGGCGCGTCTGGTGGCCTTGGGCGAATCGGTGGCCATCTGCGAACAGATCGGCGACCCGGCGCTGGCCAAGGGCCTGGTGGAACGCAAGGTGGTGCGCATCGTCACTCCCGGCACGGTGACCGACGAGGCGTTGTTGAACGAGCGCCGCGACACTTTGCTGATGGCGGTCTCGCGCGGGAAGTCCGGGTACGGTTTGGCCTGGGCGGACCTGGCTGGCGGACGGTTCCTGGTCAACGAGGTGGACAACGCCGATGCCCTGGAGGCCGAACTCTCCCGTCTTGAGCCGGCCGAGCTGCTTATCGCCGACGAGGAAGGCTGGCCCGCCTTCCTGACCGCGCGCACGGGTTTGCGCCGCCGCGCGCCCTGGCTGTTCGACGCCGACAGCGGGCGCCGCCAGCTGCTGCAGTTCTTCCGTGTGCACGATCTGAGCGGCTTCGGCATCGACGACCGGCCGCTGGCCACCGCCGCTGCCGGCGCCCTGCTCGGTTATGTCGAGGAAACCCAGAAGCAGCGCCTGCCGCACCTGACCGCTATCGCGGTGGAATCGGCGGGCGATGCGATCGCAATGAATGCGGCCACACGCCGGCATCTGGAGCTGGACACGCGTGTCGATGGCGACACCAGGCACACCCTGCTCGGGGTACTGGATTCCACTGTCAGCCCAATGGGCGGGCGCCTGCTGCGGCGCTGGCTGCATCGTCCGCTGCGCGACCGGCAGGTACTGGGCCAACGGCACCAGGCCGTGGCGGCGCTGATCGAAAGCCGCGCCGACGACGCGCTGCGCGAACGCTTCCGCGCGTTGGGCGATATCGAGCGCATCCTCACCCGCGTGGCGCTGCGTTCGGCGCGTCCGCGCGATCTGTCCACGCTGCGCGACGGCCTGGCCATGTTGCCCGGCATCGGCGAAACACTGGCTCCGCTCGATTCCCCCAGGCTGCGGGCGCTTGCGGCCGAGCTCGGCGAACACGCCGACACCGCGCACCTGTTGGCCGCCGCCATCGCAGAACAGCCGCCGATGAAACTCAGCGACGGCGGCGTGATCGCCGCCGACTACGATACCGAGCTGGACGAACTGCGCCGCCTCAGCACCCACGCCGACCAGTACCTGATCGACCTGGAAACGCGCGAGCGCGAAAGCAGCGGCATCAATTCGCTCAAGGTCGGCTACAACCGCGTGCACGGCTACTACATCGAGATCAGCAAGGCCCTGTCAGAACGCGCGCCGGTGCACTACACCCGCCGGCAGACGCTGAGCAACGCCGAGCGCTACATCACCGAAGAACTCAAATCCTTCGAGGACAAAGTGCTGTCGGCGCGCGAGCGTTCGCTGTCGCGCGAAAAACTGCTGTACGAACAATTGCTGGACGCGCTGGGCGAAGCGCTTGAGCCGCTTAAGCGATGCGCCGCGGCGTTGAGCGAGCTCGACGTGCTGGCTGGCTTCAGCGAACGCGCGCAGGCGTTGGATTGGTCGCAACCCGAATTGAGCGAAGCGCCCGGCCTGCGCATCGAGCGCGGCCGCCACCCGGTGGTGGAAGCGGTTCGCGAGGAACCCTTCGAACCCAACGACCTGGTGCTGGGCGGCGATGCGCACGAGGGCGGCAGGCGCATGCTGATCATCACCGGCCCCAACATGGGCGGCAAAAGCACCTACATGCGCCAGAACGCGCTGATCGTGCTGTTGGCCCATATCGGCAGCTTCGTGCCGGCCTCGCGCGCGGTGATCGGACCGACCGACCGCATCCTCACCCGCATCGGCGCCGGCGACGACCTTGCGCGCGGGCAATCCACCTTCATGGTGGAAATGGCCGAGACCAGCTACATCCTGCATCACGCCACCGAGCAGTCGCTGGTGTTGATGGACGAAATCGGCCGCGGCACTTCGACCTACGACGGCCTGGCCCTGGCCGACGCGGTGGCCCGGCACCTGGCCGCGACCAATCGCTGCTACACCTTGTTCGCCACGCACTATTTCGAACTCACCGCGTTGGCCGAACCCAGCAGCGGCATCGCCAACGTGCATCTGGATGCGGTGGAGCACCACGACAAGAACGGCGGCGATTCGCTGGTGTTCATGCATGCGGTCAAGGACGGGCCGGCTGACCGCAGTTTCGGCCTGCAGGTCGCCGCGTTGGCGGGCTTGCCGAAAACCACAGTGCAGCAGGCGCGTCGACGCTTGGCGGAACTCGAGCAACGCGGCGGCGAAAGCCATGCGGCGCAGATGTCGCCGCAGGCATTGGACCAACCGCAGCAGTTCGGCTTGTTCGCGCCACCGTCTTCGGTAGCGCAGGAGGCGCTGGCGGCGTTGGATCCCGACGAGTTGACGCCCAAGCAAGCGTTGGAAGCGCTATACCGCCTCAAATCCCTACTGTAGGTCGGGGCTACGCCCCCGACGCACGTATGGTTTGGTTTTCCCGTGTGTCGGGGGCGTAGCCCCGACCTACGTTGCGCATTGCATCATTGAGTTCCCCTATCGAATTGGTTGCGAAAAACGATTTTCATTAATCGATTGCATTGACTAACCTGCCGACTGATCGCCAGAGTCAACGAGGACGTCGGCCATGCGTATGCCAGCAGGAGAAGTTGGCCACCCACTGCTCTTGCTGCGTCCCATGGCGTCGCCGAACGCCGATCTGCCGCCGGCCCGTCATGAGGCTGGCGTATCCGTATCGAAACCGCACGCATGCGCCGGACCGTGATCGCCTGAAAACGATCGCAGCCACGCGTCGGCATTCCGACCAAGCTACACCCAGCCACGACTCCAACAGCCAGAGGTAAAAGAACCATGTCTACCGAAGCGAAGTGTCCTTTCAACCACACGCCCGGCAAGGGCCGCTCGAACCGCGACTGGTGGCCCAATCAACTCGCCGTGGAGCTGCTGCACCAGCACTCGTCCAAGTCCGACCCGATGGGCCAGGCTTTCGACTACGCCAAGGAATTCAACAGCGTCGACTACAAGGCATTGAAGGAAGACATCGCCAAGGTAATGACCGATTCGCAGGATTGGTGGCCCGCAGACTTCGGCCACTACGGTCCCTTGATGATCCGCATGGCCTGGCATAGCGCCGGCACCTACCGCACCGCCGACGGCCGCGGCGGCGGCGGCCGTGGCCAGCAGCGCTTCGCACCGCTCAACAGCTGGCCGGATAACGGCAACCTGGACAAGGCCCGCCGCCTGCTGTGGCCGGTGAAGCAGAAGTACGGCCGCAAGATCTCCTGGGCCGACCTGATGATCCTGGCCGGCAACGTCGCGCTGGAAACCATGGGCTTCAAGACCTTCGGCTTCGGTGGCGGGCGCGCCGATACTTGGGAACCCGACCACGATGTGTACTGGGGCCCGGAAGGCGAATGGGTGGCTACCAGCGACAAGGAAAACAGCCGCTACTCCGGCGACCGCGAACTTGAAGGTCCGCTGGGCGCGGTGCAGATGGGCCTGATCTACGTCAACCCGGAAGGCCCGGATGGCAATCCGGACCCCATCGCAGCCGCGCGCGATATCCGGGAAACCTTCGCGCGCATGGCGATGGACGATGAAGAGACCGTCGCCTTGATCGCCGGCGGCCACAGTTTCGGCAAGACCCATGGCGCTGGCGAGACGCATCACGTGGGCAAGGAACCCGAAGGCGACGACATCACCGCCCAGGGCCTGGGCTGGCGCAGCACCCACGGCACCGGCCATGCGGGCGATGCCATCACCAGCGGTCTGGAAGTCACCTGGACCACCACGCCCACCAAATTCAGCAACAACTTCTTCGAGAACCTGTTCGGCTTCGAGTGGGAACTCACCAAGAGTCCTGCCGGTGCCAAGCAGTGGGTTGCCAAGGACGCTGGCGAGATCATTCCCGACGCCCACGACCCGTCGAAGAAGCGCCGCCCCACCATGCTCACCACCGACCTGTCGCTGCGCCTGGATCCGGCATACGAAAAGATCTCGCGGCGCTTCCTGGAAAATCCGGACCAGTTCGCTGATGCCTTCGCGCGCGCATGGTTCAAGCTGACCCATCGCGACATGGGCCCTCGTGCGCGCTACCTGGGGCCGGAAGTGCCCAAGGAAGAACTCATCTGGCAGGATCCGGTACCTGCCGTCGACCATCCGCTGGTGGACGACAAGGACGTTGCCGCACTCAAGCAGAAGGTACTCGCGTCCGGCCTGAGCGTGTCGCAGTTGGTTTCGACCGCGTGGGCTTCGGCTTCGTCCTTCCGCGGCTCGGACAAGCGCGGCGGCGCCAATGGCGCACGCATCCGTCTGGCGCCACAGAAAGACTGGGAAGCCAACGAACCCGCGCAACTTGCCAAGGTGCTGGCGACGCTCGAGGGTATCCAGAAGGAATTCAATGGCGCGCAAGCCGGAGGCAAGAAGATCTCGCTGGCCGACCTCATCGTATTGGCCGGTGCTGCAGGCATCGAGAAGGCAGCGAAAGATGCCGGCCATGCCGTCACCGTGCCATTCGCGCCAGGCCGCACCGACGCCACGCAGGAACAGACCGATGTCGCGTCCTTCGCCGTGCTGGAGCCCTTTGCCGATGGCTTCCGCAACTATCTGAAGGGCCGCACCCCGATCCCTCCCGAGTCGCTGCTGATCGACAAGGCGCAGCAGCTCAGGCTCACCGGCCCGGAGATGACGGTACTCGTCGGCGGGATGCGCGTGCTCGACACCAACGTAGGCCAGAGCCGGCACGGCATCTTCACCGAGCGGCCCGGCCAGCTGAGCAACGACTTCTTCGTGAACCTGCTGGAGATGGGCACCGAGTGGAAGCCGGTCAGCAATGCCGAGAACTTGTTCGAAGGCTACGACAAGGCCGACAAGGTGAAATGGACGGCGACCCGCGTCGATCTGATCTTCGGCTCGCACTCGCAACTGCGCGCGTTCGCCGAGGTATACGCAAGTTCCGATGCGCAGCAGAAATTCGTCGATGATTTCGTTGCCGCATGGACCAAGGTGATGAACCTGGATCGCTTCGACCTTAGCGCCTGATCCGCCACAGCGGCGATGCGTGGCAAAGCCACAAGAAAAAGGGCGCGATCTTCGCGCCCTTTTTCTTGCCCAATGGCCGACGCGCTAGCGTTTCGGCCTGCTTTGAAAGTGTGACTTCAGGTGTACTCGGAATAGGGATAGCATGGCGGTCCGCTCCACCCCCACGTCCCGGAGGACGCCCGACCATGAGCACCGACAGCCTCGCCGAAGAACTGTTCCAGCAATTGCAGGGCGCACCGTTGCAGCAGGTTTCCCGACAGTTGGGCACCGGCCAGATGCAGACCGCCAGCGCCATCAGTGCAGCATTGCCGTTGTTGCTCGGCGCGTTGGGCAAGAACACCGCCGAACCGCAAGGCGCCGAGGCACTGTTCGGGGCGCTGCAGCGCGATCACACCGGCCTGGACCTGGGCAGCGTGCTGGGCGCGGTGCTGGGCGGCAATGCAGCCCCGGCGGCGCAGAACAATGGCGCGGCGATCCTTGGCCATATCTTCGGCGGCAGCCAGCCACGTGCCGAAGCCAGCCTGGGCCAGGCCACCGGCCTGGGCGGCGACAAGGCGAGCCAGCTGATGAAGATTCTGGCTCCGATCGTGCTGTCGTTCCTGGCGCAGCGTTTCCTGAGCCAGGGCAACGCGAACCCGAGCGGCCTCAGCCAGATACTCGGCCAGGAGCGGCAGGTCGCGCAGCAGCAAGGCGGCCTGGGCGGCGGCTTGCTGGGCGCGGTCCTGGATCAGGACGGCGACGGCCAGTTGGGCCTGGGCGATCTGTTGAAGATCGGCGGAGGGCTGTTGGGCGGCAAGCGCTGAGATAGCTTCAAAGGCTGCAAGAAAAACGCCGGCAGCGATGCCGGCTTTGTTTATTGCCGCTGCCGCAAATCAAACGACCTTGTCATCCCGAGCGCAGCGAGGGATCTGCTTCACCGAGCCACAGCAGAAGCAGAAGCAGAAGCAGATCCCTCGCTACGCTCGGGATGACAAGGGATTGGCCATTGCCGATGCGAGATCGCGGATCGCTTCACAACGCGTCCAGATCCCCCAGCGCCTGTATCAACCGCCGAGCCCGTTTGTCCGGCTTGTGCTCCGGCGCGCGATAACCGTTGCGCTCGGCAGCACGCTGCGCGCGCGCCTGTTCGCGCTGCGCTCGCGAGGACTCGCTTTCGGCGTACAACGCCTGCGCGGCACTTGCCGGCCCGCGCTGTTCGCTGAGCGCCAACACCTGGATTTCGAAACGTTCTTCGCCACGGGATATGCTCAACCCGTCGCCAATTCGCACCATCCGCGACGGTTTGGCGCGCTGTCCGCCCGCCTCCACTTTCCCGGTTTCCACGGCCTGTTTGGCCAGGCTGCGGGTCTTGAAGAAACGCGCGGCCCAGAGCCAGATGTCCAATCTCACCGTCGGCGCGCTGTTCGCGTCTTGCATCGACATGCTTGTGCGGCCCTCACTGCCGCATGGATCCTTGTTGTCGTATTCTGCATCGGAACCATGAAGGCGATGTTAGTGTGCCGGCTTCGGCGCACAAGGAAAGCCCATGGCCCCCAAGACCAGCCGCGACCTGACCAACGGACCCATTGGCCGCAACCTTCTTCTTTTCGCACTGCCGGTGATGGCCGGCAACATTGCCCAGTCGTTGAACGGCTCTATCAATGCGGTCTGGGTAGGCCGTTACCTGGGCGAATCGGCACTGACCGCTACGGCCAACGCCAACAACGTGATGTTCTTCCTGCTGGGTTCGGTGTTCGGCATCGGCATGGCCGCCAGCATCCTGATCGGTCAAGCCATCGGTGCCAGGGACATAGCCCAGGCCCGGCGTGTGATGGGCACCAGTGCCACATTCTTCATCGGTCTTTCGATTGTCATCGCAGTCGTCGGCTGGCTGGTGGCGCGGCCGGTGTTGCATGCGATGGGAACGCCGGCGGCATCGTTGCCTTTCGCAGAGGCCTACTTGCGGGTCATCTTTCTGGCGATGCCGCTGCTCTATGCATTTGCGTTCTTTTCTGCGGCGCTAAGAGGCGCCGGCGACTCCCGCACGCCGTTCCGCTTTCTGGTGCTGTCGGTAGTGCTGGATATCTTCTTCAATCCGATGCTGATCTTCGGGATCGGCCCGTTTCCGCAACTCGGAATCGCCGGCGCCGCTTGGGCGACCTTGCTCGCCCAGGGCATCAGTCTTGTCGCGATGCTGGTCTACCTGCGGCACAAGCGCAACGTGTTGTGGCTGGGACGGAAAGATGCGCGGTTATTGATCGTGGACGCGGCCATCCTTCGCGCGCTGATCGTCAAAGGCGTGCCGATGGGGCTGCAGATGGTTCTGATCTCGCTGGCGATGATCGCGATGATGACCATGGTCAATCACAGGGGCACGGCAACCACGGCGGCCTATGGCGCCGCCATGCAGTTGTGGACCTATCTGCAGATGCCGGCGATGGCCATCGGCGCCGCATGTTCTTCGATCGCCGCGCAGAACGTCGGAGCGCATAAATGGGATCGGGTCGAAGCCACCGCGCGCAGCGGAGTACTGTTCAATTTCCTGCTGACCGGGGCGCTTATCGTGCCGCTGATCCTGCTTGATCGGTGGACGTTGGCGCTGTTCCTGCCCGAAGGCAGCGCGTCGTTGGAGATCGCGCGCCACCTGAACCATATCGCGGTCTGGTCGTTCCTGTTCTTCGGCGTGACCTTCGTGATCTCCGGCGTGGTGCGCGCCACCGGCGCGGTCTTGCCCCCGCTGCTGATACTTGGTTTTTCGTTGTGGGGCATCCGCGTCCCGTTCGCCAATCTGATGCAACCGGTGATCGGCGTGGACGCGCTGTGGTGGAGTTTCCCGGTCAGCGCGGTCTGCGCGATGGCCATGTCGCTGGCGTATTACCAGTGGGGTAACTGGCGCAAGGCGAAGATGTTGGCACCACATGCCGACGAGGTGGCGATTCCGGCCGAGGTCGGATCGCAGCCGCCGGCGCCTGTCGCCGAGCCAAGCGCTGCTTCCTGATTGCAGCACTATGCGAGCGGACAACCGCACAAATGCAAACGGCCACCCGAGGGTGGCCGTCGCAGTATCGGATTGATCCGGACGTTACTCGGCAGCAGCAGCGGCAGCCAGCTTGGCGGCCTTGGCCTGCTGGCCGGCGGCCAGGTCTTCCTTGATGCGGGCGGCCTTGCCTTCCAGATCGCGCAGGTAGTACAGCTTGCCGGCGCGCACTTTGCCGCGGCGCTTCACTTCCACCGAATCGATGATGGAGCTGTGGGTCTGGAACACGCGCTCGACGCCGAAGCCGTGCGAAATCTTGCGCACGGTGAAAGCGGAGTTCAGGCCGGCGTTCTTCTTGCCGATCACCACGCCTTCGTAGGCCTGCACGCGTTCGCGGTTGCCTTCCTTGACCTTCACGTTCACCACAACGGTGTCGCCGGGGCCGAAAGCGGGCAGTTCGCGCTTGATCTGGGCGGCTTCGAAATCAGCCAGGAGGGTCATGTTGAGCTTGGTCATGGTGGCACCGTGTAAGTGTCGTGGGCGTGTCGTTCGACAACTGGAATCTGATGCAGTCACCGGATTGTGCTGCACGATATTGTTATGGGTTCCCACGCAATGGACCGCCGGGAGCCGGCCATGATACTGGAATTTCCCTTGTGGCGCGAGGGGTTAGCCCGGTTTTTGGCCAGCGGCTTCCCATTCCTGGCGGAAGGCCTGCAGCAGGGTCCGGTCCGCCTTGGACAGGGCTTCTTCGTCCAGCAGGTCCGGCCGGCGCAGCCAGGTCCGGCCCAGTGCCTGCTGGCGGCGCCAGCGGGCGATAGCGGCGTGGTCGCCCGAGCGCAGTACCGCCGGCACCTCGCCCAGGGCATGGCAGGCCGGATGGGTGAAATGGGGGCAATCCAGCAGCCCGTCGGCCTCGAAACTGTCCTGGGCGGCAGATTCGGCGTCGTTCAAAGCACCCTCCTGCAACCGGGCTACCGCATCGACCAGCACCGCCGCCGCCAGTTCGCCCCCCGACAACACGTAGTCGCCGATGGAAATCTCCTCGTCCACCGCTGCGGCCACCAGGCGTTCGTCCACGCCCTCGTACCGCCCGCACAGCAGAACCAGGCGCGGCAGCGCGGCCAGTTCGCGGACCTTGCGCTGGTTCAACGGCGCGCCTTGGGGGCTCAGGTAGATCACCCGGGCAGGCAGCTCGCTATCCGCTCGCGCGGCCAACAGGCAGGCCTGTAGCGGCTCGATCATCATCACCATGCCAGGACCACCTCCGAAGGGGCGGTCGTCGACCCGGCGATAGTTGCCTTCAGCATAGTCGCGCGGGTTCCACCCCTGCAGCGACAGTAGACCGCGCTCCTGCGCCCGGCCCACCACGCCGAAACCGGCGCACTGCTCGATGAATTCGGGAAACAGGCTGAGCACGTCGATGCGCATCAGAAGTCCGGATCCCAATCGACGGTGATCAACCCGGCTTCGAAATCCACCGACTTGACGAAATCCGGCTCGACGAACGGCACCATGCGGTCGGGGTCGCCGCGGATCGACAGTACGTCGTTGGAGCCGGTGGAAAACAGGTGCGAAACGGTGCCGAAGTCGACCCCTTCCACGTTGACCACGCGGAAACCTTCCAGGTCTACCCAATAGAACTCGCCCGTCTTGGGCGGCGGCAATGCCGAACGCGGCACGTAGATATCGGTGCCGCGCATGGCTTCGACCACGTTGCGGTCGTCCACGCCCGGGAAGTTGGCGACCAGGTGCTTGCCTGATTCCTTGCCGCGCGCGCCTTCGAACTGGCGTTCGTTGCCGGCGGCATTGACCAGGATCCACGGCTGGTAGCGGAAAATCGCGTCGCGCGGTTCGGTCCACGACTCGATCTTGATCTGTCCGCGTATGCCGAAGGCGCCGACGATCCTGCCCAGCAGGATCCGACGTTCGTTATCGCTCATGACGAAAAAGGACGGCGCTAGCCGCGCCGTCCTGGCGGATCAGGCCGAAGCCTGCGCCGCGACCTTGCCCGCTTCCTTGTACAGGTTGCGGACCTTGTCGGTCATCTGCGCGCCCTGGCCAACCCAATGGTCGACGCGTGCGGTGTCCAGCTCGATGCGCTTCTCGTTGCCCGAGGCAACGGGGTTGTAGTAACCCAGGCGTTCGATGTTGCGGCCGTCGCGCGCGCTGCGCGAGTCGGTGACGATGATGTGGTAGAACGGACGCTTCTTGGCGCCGCCACGGGTGAGGCGAATCTTGACCATTGTGATGCTTTCCTGTGTTGCCCAGTCGCCATTGCGGCGCGGTGAACCAACAATTCTAAGCCATTGAATTGGGGAAGGAAACCCTGCCCTGGCCCCGGCTGTAGAGCCGAGCTCGCTCGGCTGGGCGGTCCAAGCAGCCAAAGCAGCCGAGCAAGCTCGGCTCTACAAGGGCTCCCATTGCTGGGTTTGAAGGGCTTGGCCCAGTATCGAAGCCAGCGCGGGACTGCCGGCAAAGCTCGTCTCATCGATGCTTGCGATCAGCTGGCAGCCGCTGGCGTTGCTGGTGAATGCGGCGATGAAATTAGGCAGATCGGCCAGCCCGATCTCGGTGCGGCGCTGCGCCACCCCCAATTCGGTGAGCCCCGCCTGCAATAGCTGCTCTGCGGTTCCGCGCAGCGCCGGTGCCTCTGGCCAGACCACGTGCTCGCCGTCCCAAAGTCCCAGGTTCCACACCGAGCCTTCCGAAATCCTGCCGGACGCGTCGGCGAACAAGGCGTCGTCGTAACCCTGCGCCAACGCCTGTCTGCGGTAATGGAACAAGGGAAAAGTGCCCACGTGCTTGACCTGCGGCAGCGGGCGCTGGAATTCGAACGACTTCACCTTCAGCGCCCGCGCGGACGCCTGCGCTGGCGGCGACAGTGATATCAGCGCTTCCGCAGCGAAGGTTCCGGCGGGATTGCGGAAATCGAAGCTGCGCGCGAACACCGTGGCGCGCAGGGTGCAGTCCCGCGTATCGGCCACCGCATCGCGCATCTGCTGCCGCAACAGCGGAAAGTCCAAGTTGCTGCCGAACAGCTGAAGGGTCGCGGCCTGCAATCGCCTTTCGTGCAGGGCCAGGCCCTGCACGGTGCCGTTGCGCACCTGCATGGAGCTGTAGTGGCCGTAATTGATGACTGCGAGGTGGCGCAGATCGTCTGCGGTTGCCGGTTGTCCGTTGAGGAAAGTTGCGTGCATGCCGGTCCCGTCGTGAAAGCGACTTCAAAAATGCCGTCATCCGCGCGAAGGCACGGACTCGGCGACTTCGACTTTTACAAACAACGGCGCTGGGTTCCCGCCTGCGCGGGAATGACGAACTGTTTGTCGTGCTAGTTCAAAGCTTGCGCCGTCGCCAGGAGTGGTTCAACGGAAAGGCATGCCGCCACGCGCGCCCATCATGCCCTTCATACCGCGCATCAACCCCTTCATGCCGCCGCCGGCCAGCTTGCTCATCATCTTTTCCATTTGCTGGTACTGCTTGAGCAAACGATTGACGTCGGCCGGCGTGGTGCCCGAACCGCGGGCGATGCGCGCGCGGCGCGAGCCGTTGAGCAGCGCAGGGTTGCGGCGTTCCTTCTTGGTCATCGAACCGATGATGGCCACCATGCGCGGCACTTCCTTGCCGGTGACCTGCTGCTTCACGTTCTCGGGCACCTGGCCCATGCCGGGAAGCTTGTCCATCAGGCCGCTGATGCCGCCCATGTTCTGCATCTGTTCCAACTGGTCGCGCATGTCGTTGAGGTCGAACTTCTTTCCCTTGGCGACTTTCGCCGCGAGCTTGGCGGCTTTTTCCTGGTCGACGTTCTGTTCCACCTGTTCGACCAGCGACAGCACATCGCCCATGTCCAGGATGCGGCTGGCGACGCGGTCGGGATGGAAGATGTCCAGGCCATCGGGTTTTTCGCCCACGCCGATGAACTTGATCGGCTTGCCGGTGACGTAGCGCACCGACAGCGCAGCACCACCGCGCGCATCGCCGTCGGTCTTGGTCAGCACCACGCCGGTGAGCGGCAGCGCTTCGGAGAATGCCTTGGCCGTGGTGGCCGCGTCCTGGCCGGTCATCGAGTCGACCACAAACAGGGTTTCGACCGGCGTGATCGCGGCGTGCAGGGCCTTGATTTCCGACATCATCGCTTCGTCGATGGCCAGGCGGCCGGCGGTATCGACGATCAGCACGTCGACGAACGACTTGCGCGCATCGGCGATCGCTGCCTTGACGATGTCGACCGGCTTCTGCGAAACGTCGGACGGGAAGAACAACGCATCCACTTGTTGCGCCAGTGTCTTCAACTGTTCGATCGCGGCCGGGCGATAGACGTCGGCGCTGACCACCATCACCTTCTTCTTGCGCTTTTCCTTCAGGTGCTTGGCCAGCTTGGCCACCGTGGTCGTCTTGCCCGCGCCCTGCAGGCCGGCCATCAGGATCACCGCCGGCGCCGGCACGTTGAGGTTGAGGTCGGTGGCGGCCGAACCCATGACCGCGGTCAGCTCGTCGCGGACGATCTTGATCAGGGCCTGGCCGGGGGTGAGGCTCTTCAGAACTTCCTGGCCGACGGCGCGCACCTTGATGCGCTCGATCAGGGCCTGCACCACCGGCAACGCCACGTCCGCTTCGAGCAGGGCGATGCGCACTTCGCGGGTGGCTTCGCGGATGTTCTCCTCGCTCAGGCGGCCGCGGCCGCGCAGGCGCTCGATGGTGCCGGAAAGACGCTGGGTGAGAGACTCGAACATGCGCGAAAGCCGTGACGAAAAAGAGGGGCGAAGTATACCGGCAGCCGGGCGGCCCCCATTCCGCAATCGAGAATGGTTCTCGGAAACCGCGCGCTATGCCAAACTCGGCGCATGTGGATCTCGTTCGCCGCCATCGCCTTCTACCTGCTCGCCACCGGCATGCTGGTGCGTGCGGTAGCGCAGGACCAGGTGGCGGCCAGCCGCGCATGGCTGTGGCCCGCGCTTGCGGGTGTTGTCTTGCACGGGATTTACCACCTGCTGGTGGCCTGGCGCACGCCGGGTGGGCCGGACATGCATTTCTTCTCGGCGCTGTCGCTGGTGGGGCTGGGCATGGCGGCCATGACCACGGCGGTGGGCGCGCAGGGTCGAATGGCGGGGCTGGGGGTGCTTTCTTTCCCGTTGGCCGCGTTGCTGCTGCTGGTCTACCACCTGTATGGGCACGAGCCCTCGCGCGGGCTGGATTGGCGGCTGCAGCTGCACGCCTGGCTGGCGTTGCTGGCCTACGCGACCCTGGCCATCGCCGCGCTCCTGGCGGTGATGCTGTGGGCGCAGGAGCGTGCGCTGCGCCGGCGCGAATTCCACGCCTGGCTGCGGGCGCTGCCGCCGTTGACCGAACTGGAAGAACTGCTGTTCCGCACGATCACGGTCGGTTTCATTCTGCTGACGGCCACGCTGCTGACCGGCGTGCTATTCGTGGAAAACCTGTTCGCCCAACACCTGGTGCACAAGACCGTGCTCAGCGTGCTGTCCTGGCTGGCCTTTGGTGCCCTGCTGGTGGGCCGCTGGCGTTACGGCTGGCGCGGCAACAAGGCGGTGCGCTGGACCCTGGCCGCCATGGCCCTGCTGCTGCTGGCCTTCTTCGGCAGCAAGTTCGTGCTGGAACTGGTGCTGGGCCGGGCCGGTTAGGGAAAGCCCCGAATCCCACTCCAGGTCGCCCCGAGCGCAGCGAGGAATCCGATTTCCCCGGCATACCAGCAGATCCCTCGCCGTGCTCGGGATGACATTCGAGTTGTTCACGACATGCCGGATTCTTCCGCGACGCAGCATTTCATTGCTGAAACAATATTTGCCTTGACAACTATTGCACGGGCGAGGATATTTGCCCGCCATGAGCATTTCCTCCCCCTCCCCCGAAGCCAATATGGGCCTGTTATTCCGGCAGGTCCGCGACGCGATGTGGGCCGACATGGCCCGCGAGATGGCCGCCGCCGGCCATGAGCTCACCTACAGCCAGTTCGTAACCATCAAGCGCCTGGCCATGGACTCGTCCGACGGGGTGACCGATCTGGCCCGTTGGGCGCAAGTCAATCCGGGAGCCATGACCCGCCTGCTGGACAAGCTGGAAACCCGCGGCCTGCTGCGGCGCATCGCCGACCCCAGCGACCGCCGGGCGCTCCATATCGTGCTGACCGATGCGGGCCAGGCCATCTGGTCCGATATCCAGCATTGCGGTGAACGCGTCCGCGCCCGTGCCATGCAGGGCTTGGACGACAGCGAGCGCGAACAGCTTTTCCGCCTGCTTAATCAGGTTCTGCAAAACCTTACGCCCCCCATCGCCGAGGACGATTGATCCCATGCGTACGCCATCTACTGCGCGCGGCCTGAAGCCGGCGCTTTCCGCATTGGCCATTTGCCTGTTGCTTGCCGGTTGCGCCAGCACCCATGGGCTGGAACCTAAGACCGCTCTGCGGGATGCGGACACCCTGTCCTCCAGCCACAGCCTTGCTGGCGGTGCGCTCAGCGCGGCCGACTTTCCGAGCCAGAACTGGTGGAGCGCGCTCGGCGATCCGCAGCTCGACTCACTGATCGACGAAGCCTTGCAAGGCACGCCCTCGCTTGAAGCCGCCGACGCGCGCTTGCGCAAGGCACAGGCCCAAGCCGGATTGGCCGATGTCGAACGCAAGCCAACGCTGAGCGCGAGCGGGCAATATTCGGGCGTGCAATTGCCCGAAACGTTGGCGCCCGAACCGCTGCGCGGTTCGTACATCGGCAGCACCGTGTTGATGCTGAACTTCAAGTACGGGCTGGATCTGTGGGGCGGCAAACGCGCGCAGTTCGAAGCCGCTGTCGGCCAGGCCAAAGCCACTGAAGTCGATGCGCAAGCCGCGCGGCTGACGCTGTCTTCCAATATCGCCCACGCCTATGTCGGCTTGGCCCAGGCCTATGCCGCGTTGGACGTGGCCACGCACGAACGCGAGCGCGCCACGCACCTGCGCAGCCTGGGCGAACAGCGGGTCAAGGCGGGCCTGGACAACCAGTTGCAGCTGCGCCAGGCCGAAAGCACCATCGCCAGCGCCGAACAGCAAGCGCAAGCGGCGCAGCAGCAGATCGACATGGCGCGCACCGCGTTGGCCGCACTCCTTGGCCAAGGCCCGGACCGTGGCCTGGCGATCGCGCGCCCGACGGTGTTGCAAGCGCGCACACCCGCGGTACCGCAGGTGCTGCCCAGCGAATTGCTGGGGCATCGCCCGGACGTGGTCGCCGCGCGCTGGCGTGTGGAAGCGGCAAGCCGCGGCATCGATGTCAGCAAGGCCTCGTTCAAACCCAGCATCAATCTGAGTGCGATCGTGGGCCTGGCTTCGGGCGGGCTCTCGGATCTTTTCAGCAGCGATGCCTTGCTGGGCCTCGGCGGCCCCGCCATCAGCCTGCCCATTTTCGATGGCGGACGCCTGCGCGGACAATTGGACGCCAGCGATGCGGACTACGATCTGGCCGTCGCCGACTACAACCAGTCGTTGGTTGGTGCGCTGCACGAGGTCACCGACGCGCTGCAGACTTCGCGTTCGCTCGATCAGCAGATCGAAACCTCGCAACGTGCACTGGCAGCGGCGAAGGCCGCTTGGGACCTGGCGCAAACCCGTTACCGCGCCGGACTTGGCACGCAACTCGACGTTCTGGCAGCGCAGCGTCCGCTGCTGCAACTGGACCAGCAGATCGCAACGCTGCAGGCGCAGCGACTGAACGCAGGCATCGACCTGGACCGCGCACTGGGCGGCGGTCTTGTTCTTGAACAACCCAACACCCCCATTGCCAACTCCACGGCCACGCCATGACTTCCAAGATCAATCCCGAAGCTTCCACCCCTGCCCCGGCCTCCGCCGCGCCCAAGACCAGCAACCGCAAGCGCGCGCTGAGCATCGTCGCGCTGGTGGTGATCGTGGGCGCCATCGCCTGGCTGGCCTATTACTTCATGTATGCGCGTTGGCACCAGGACACCGACGATGCTTATGTGCAGGGCAACGTGGTCAGCATCGTGCCGCAGACCAGCGGCACGGTGATCAGCATCGATGCCGACGACGGCATGAAGGTCGAGGCTGGCCAAGCGCTGGTGCACCTTGACGCCAACGATGCGCAGGTGGCTTACGACCAATCAGTGGCCAACCTGGCCGGCACCGTGCGTCAGGTCCGCGGCCTTTACAGCAGCGTGGACGCCGGCCAGTCCGATTTGCGCGCACGCGAAGTCGCAGTGTCGCAGGCGCGCGCCGACGTAGCGCGTCGCAGCGGCCTGGTCGCCACCGGCGCGGTTTCCAGCGAAGAGCTGGCGCATGCGCGCGACGTGCTTGCCGCGGCCGAAGCGGCGCTGGGCAGCTCGCGCGGCAACCTGTCGCGCAGCCGCGCGCTGGTCGACGCCACCACTTTGTCCAAGCAGCCGCAGGTGCAGGTGGCCGCCTCGCAACTTCGCCAGGCGTATTTAAACCTGCAGCGTTCGGCGATCGTCGCGCCCGTTTCCGGATACGTGGCCAAGCGCCAGGTGCAGCTGGGCCAGCGCGTGCAGCCGGGCACCACCTTGATGACCATCGTGCCGTTGGAACAGGTGTGGGTGGAAGCCAACTTCAAGGAAACACAGCTGGGCCACATGCGCATCGGCCAGCCGGTCGAAGTGCACTCGGACCTGTACGGCGGCGATGTGGAATACAACGGCAAGATCGCCGCGCTTGGCCTGGGCACGGGCAGTACCTTCTCGCTGCTGCCGGCGCAGAACGCCAGCGGCAACTGGATCAAGATCGTGCAGCGCGTTCCCGTGCGCATCGAGCTGGATCCCAAGCAGCTTGCCGAGCACCCGCTGCGCCTGGGCCTGAGCATGAGCGTGGATGTGGCCGTGCGCGACCAGGCGGGTCCTTCGTTGGCGCTTGCGCGCAAGGACGTCAAGCCGGTGCTGGCCACGGTGGCCTATCAAAAGCAACTTGCCGACGCCGATGCGCTGATCACCCAGGTCATCGAAGGCAACCTGCCCGCCGCTTCACGCAACTGATCCGCACATGGCCACCATCGCGACTGAGGAAGAAGGCTTCGGCTTGCCGGTAACGCCGGAGCCGGCGGCCAAAGCGTTCGCACCGCCGAACCTGGCTTTGACCACGATAGGCTTGGCGCTGGCGTCGTTCATGCAGGTGCTGGATACGACCATCGCCAACGTGTCGTTGCCGACCATCTCGGGCAACCTGGGCGCAAGTTCCAACCAGGCGACGTGGGTCATCACTTCGTTCGCGGTCAGCAACGCCATCGCCCTGCCCCTGACCGGTTTCATGGTCCGCCGCTACGGCGAGCGCAAGGTGTTCATGTGGGCGACGCTCGCTTTCGTGATCGCCTCGCTGCTGTGCGGTCTGGCCAACAGCATGGGCCTGCTGGTGGCGGCGCGCGCGTTGCAGGGTTTCGTCTGCGGGCCAATGTATCCGGTGACGCAAGCGTTGCTGATCTCGATCTATCCACCACAAAAACGCGGGCAGGCGATCGCGCTGCTGGCCATGGTCACCGTAGTCGCGCCCATCGCCGGGCCCATCCTCGGCGGCTGGATCACCGACAACTACAGCTGGGAATGGATCTTTTTCATCAACATTCCCATCGGCATCTTCTCCAGCATCGTGGTCGGCCGCCAGCTGAAAGGCCGGCCGGAAAAACTCGAGCGCCCGAAGATGGACTACATGGGTCTGTCGATGCTGGTGCTGGGCGTGGGCGCGCTGCAGATCCTGCTGGATCTGGGCAACGACGAGGACTGGTTCAATTCCACCAAGATCGTCGCTCTGGCGCTGATCGCGGCGGTCGCGCTGACCGTGTTCGTGATCTGGGAGCTGACCGACAAGGATCCCATCGTCAACTTGCGCCTGTTCCGCCACCGCAACTTCGCAGCGGGCACGGCGGCCATGGTCATGGCCTACGCGGCGTTCTTCGCGGTCGGCCTGCTGGTGCCGTTGTGGTTGCAGCGCAACCTGGGCTACACCGCCATCTGGGCCGGTTTCGCCAGCGCGCCCATCGGCATCCTGCCCGTGCTATTGACGCCGTTCGTGGGCAAGTACGCCACCAAGATGGACTTGCGCTGGCTGGCCACGTTCGCCTTCATCGTCATGGCCGCGACCAGTTTCTTCCGCTCCGGTTTCAACCTGGATGTCGATTTCGAACGCGTGGCCATGGTGCAGTTGGTGCAAGGCCTGGGCGTGGCTTTGTTCTTCATGCCGGTGCTCACCATTCTGTTGTCGGACCTGGAACCGCATGAGATTGCTGCAGGTTCAGGCTTGGCAACCTTCGTACGCACGCTGGGCGGCAGCTTCGCCGCCTCATTGACCACCTGGGCATGGAGCCAGCGCACGACCATCCATCATGCGCAGCTGACCGAACATATCTCGGCCTACGACCCGGCGACGATGCAGACCGTGCAGGCAATGGGTAACGGCGACGTGCAGCGCGGCGCGGTAGCGCTTAATCAGATGATTTCGCAGCAGGCTACGCAGATCGGCTTCAACGAGATCTTCCACCTGCTGGGTATCCTGTTCCTGGTGGTGATCCTGTTCGTTTGGTTCGCCAAACCGCCGTTCTCGGCGAAGATGGGCGGCGGAGCCGCTGCTGGCGGCCACTGACAAGCATTTTAGGAGCGACGTAAGTCGCGAAACTGCCGTTGCTCGATTTCCAATGGCTTCGCGACTCACGTCGCTCCTACGACAGCCTATTCCGATGCCGCTTCAAGCGCATCGGACAATCGCTCCACCGCGATCACTTCCATCGCCTTGAATGTACCCGACTTGGGCGCGTTGCCCTTGGCGACGATCGCGCGTTTGAATCCATGCGTAGCCGCCTCGCGCAACCGCTCCTCGCCATTGGGAATCGGCCGGATCTCGCCGGACAAACCCACTTCGCCGAAGGCGATGGTCTTCTCCGGCAACGGCTTGTCGCGCAACGACGACAGCACCGCCAGCAGCACCGGCAGATCCGCGGCGGTTTCCTGCACGCGGATGCCGCCGACCACGTTGACGAACACGTCCTGGTCGCTGGTGACGATGCCGCCATGGCGATGCAGCACCGCCAGCAACATCGCCAGACGGTTCTGTTCCAGACCGACCGCAACCCGGCGCGGATTGGACAGGGGGGAAGAATCGACCAGCGCCTGCACTTCCACCAACAACGGGCGCGTGCCTTCGCGGGTGACCATCACGCAGCTGCCGGGTTGCTGGGTGCTGCCGCCGGACAGGAAGATCGCCGAGGGGTTGGGCACTTCCTTCAGGCCCTTTTCGCCCATCGCGAACACGCCCAGTTCGTTGACTGCGCCGAAGCGGTTCTTGAAAGCGCGCAATACTCGGAAACGGCTGCCGCTTTCGCCTTCGAAATACAGCACCGCATCGACCATGTGCTCGAGCACGCGTGGGCCAGCGATGCCTCCTTCCTTGGTGACGTGGCCGATCAGGAACACAGCCGTGCCGGTCTCCTTGGCGTAACGCACCAACCGCGCCGCGCTTTCGCGCACCTGACTGACCGAACCCGGCGCGGCGGTCAGCGAATCGGTCCACAACGTCTGCACCGAATCGGCGACGATCACCTTGGGTTGCGCGGCGACGGCATGGTCCAGGATCTTCTCGATCCCGGTTTCGGCCAGCGCGCGCAACCCGTCGATGGGCAACCCCAGCCGCAAGGCGCGGCCGGCCACCTGCGCCAGCGATTCTTCGCCGGTGACATACAGCGAGGGCAACGATTGCGACATCTGCGCCATGGCCTGCAGCAACAGCGTCGACTTGCCGATGCCCGGGTCGCCGCCCACCAGCACCACTGCGCCCTCGACCAAGCCACCGCCCAGCACGCGGTCGAATTCGCCGATGCCGGTGGAAACGCGCGCTTCCTCGCTGCTGCGCACGTCCTTTAGCGCAGTGATCTGGGGCGCTTCCAGCTTGCCCGCCCAGCCGCTGCGCCGCGACGCCGCGGGTGCGGCGGCCGCCGGCTCCAGCACGATTTCGGACAGGGTGTTCCACGCTCCGCATTCGGCGCACTGACCCTGCCATTTGTTGTGTTCGGCGCCGCATTCGCTGCAGACGTAGGCGGTCTTGCTCTTGGCCATGGCGACTCTGTTCGAAGATCCGGCCCACAGGATAGACCGCCGGCATCGCGCACGGCGAGACTGACGACGGCGGGCTCGACCAGTGCGCTCGCGTGACGGTGCGTTTGAAGCGCCTGGGCGGCTGAAGCCGGCAGGCCACAGATGGGCCCCGGTCGGCATCGCGGGCAAGTTGCGTCGTCCCGACTCCGGAAAACCGGTTGTTGCAAGGGGTACCAGGGCTGGAATGGAGAAGCCCAGGTGGTTTCTTCGCCAGCCGTTGCAACAGAGGCGGCCCTGTGGATCGACCGCAATTGAAAAGAACGGGGTACCGCGCACTTTCGCGCGGCCACGCGTCAAGTCATACGCCTATTTCCAGTCGCGCTCTGCGGCGTCGCGAATACGTTGCAAATGCCTGTCCCAGCCGGACGAACAATCGCCGAAACAATCCAGAGCAGGGGTCAGCCCCTGGTAGTGCAAAGTCAGCATGCAGGAGCCATCGACGTCCTCGTCGATATGGAACAGGATGCTGGTTCCGATCCATTCTCCGCCATAGCCGCTGTCCTCCAGCACCGACCAAACCACATCAGTGGGGAACACCACGCTGTCCACGCGCATCTGGGTATAGTCGTCCGAATCGTGCAGGGAGAACCTGAGCTCGCCTTGCTCGTCGGCGTTACCGCTTACCGAGCCTTCCCACCACGCCTGGATACCCTTCAGCGTTGCCACCGTTGCGAACAAGGCGTCCACCGGCGCCTGGACCGCAATATGCTTGCTGTAGTGGCTTTGCGGTGCCTGCCGAAGCATTGGACAATCTCCTGAGGGACTGCGCCATGCTCACCTCGACGCCGTTACGGCCGGGTGACACGCCGGCCGCAACATGGAGCCCTGCCCTGCTCAGTGCAAATCGACCTCGGCAACCTTGTCCTGGGCATCGTCCTTGGGATCGATTCCCAACAGCAGCTTCACCCCGGCCAGGACATTGGACTCGTTCAACCAGATCTCGGCGTGCTCAGGATCGAAGCGCAACAGGACCAACTTCGGGTCGTCCTTGCCCTCGAACCACGCTGCGATGAACGGATTCCAGAGGCGATCGATCACCGCCCGGTCGTGGGAAATGCTCAACTTGCCTTGGACGCTGGCGAACAAGTCGTGGCCTTTCGAAACGAAAGCAGCAATTGCGCGACGATTCTGCGCCAGATGGTCGACCACCGCGTTCGGCTTGCCGATGAAGAACCAGATTGGCCCGCCTTCTTCTCCTTCGATCAGCGCCGTCAGCGGGCGCGAATGCCCGTCTTCCGCGCCATCTACCCCCAACATGAGGGTGCGGTCCGACTTCAGCGCTTTCCAGAATTTCTTGGTCAGTTCTTGCGGGGTATGCATCGGAGATTGCCCATCGATTGATTGAATAGCACTTGTAACGGCGCGGAAGTAAACGCGGCGTGCATGAGTGGTCGCAGTTCTCTACACGCGGAAATGACACAAGTTGCCAAGGGTCAGTCACTACCGCCTGCTGCGGCACTTCGACTGCCCTAGCCATGCGGCGACCCCATACTGCTTCGCGCTCCGATGGGATCAGGCATGGTCGCGTCTCACCGATTGAGACAACGGTCGACTAAGCTCGGAGAGTGAAAATTCTAGACAAGCTGGCCATCCTGGCCGATGCCGCCAAGTACGATGCGTCCTGCGCTTCCAGCGGCGCGGACAAACGCAATTCGGTCGGCACCGGCGGGATCGGCAGCACCGAAGGTATGGGCATTTGCCACTCCTACACGCCCGATGGTCGCTGCGTTTCGTTGCTGAAAATACTGCTGACCAACTTCTGCACCTTCGATTGCGTCTACTGCGTCAACCGCGTGTCCAGCAACGTGCGCCGCGCGCGGTTCACACCCGAGGAAGTGGTGCAACTGACCCTCGATTTCTACCGACGCAACTATATCGAAGGCCTGTTTCTCTCCAGCGGCATCATCCGCGACAGCGACTACACCATGGAACAACTGGTGGAAGTCGCGCGTTGCCTGCGCGAAGACCACAAGTTCGCGGGCTACATCCATCTCAAGACCATTCCCGACGCCACCCCGGAACTGATGGCCGCCGCGGGTCGCTATGCCGACCGGTTGAGCATCAACGTCGAGCTTCCGACGGAAGCGGGATTGCAGGAGCTCGCCCCGGAAAAAAGCCAGCCGCAGATACGCTCGGCGATGGGCGAGTTGCGTTGGCGCATCGAAGAAGGCAAGCAGGCACGCAAGGAAGCCAAGACCATGCGCGCTAAACCGCCGAAGTTCGCCCCAGCGGGTCAAAGCACGCAAATGATAGTGGGCGCCGACGATGCCGACGACCGCGCCATCCTTACCACTACCGACAACCTGTATGGCAACTACCGGTTGCGTCGCGTGTACTACTCGGCCTTCAGCCCGATCCCCGATGCGTCCGCCAGATTGCCCCTGCTCGCGCCGCCCTTGCAGCGGGAGAACCGCCTGTACCAGGCCGATTGGCTGCTGCGGTTCTATGGCTTCGCGGTGGACGAAATCGCCCCTGAGGGCGCAGGCGGAATGCTGGACCTGGACATCGACCCCAAGCTCGCCTGGGCCCTGCGCAACCCGGGAAGTTTTCCGGTGGATCTCAACAAGGCGCCCAAGGAGATGCTGTTGCGCGTCCCTGGGCTGGGAACGCGCAACGTGGGACGCATCGTGATGTCGCGCAAGCATGGCGCATTGCGCCTGACCGATCTGCAGCGCCTGCGCGTACCGATGAAAAAAGTGATGCCGTTCGTCGCCCTGCTGGATCATCATCCGCGCCACCAGTTGGACGATCCGTTGCGGCTGCGTGCGCACCTGGCCCCGCGCCCGCGCCAAGCGGGCCTGTTCGACTGATCGGGTTGGCATGTATTCCGTCGCCCTCCAGTCGCCATGGAACCTGCAGGACTGGCGCCACGCCGCGCGCATCGCGTTGCGGGCCAACGTGGCGCCCGAAGCGATCAACTGGCATGGGCAGGCCCAATCGGTCCTGGATTTCGGCGCAGACCTGCAGCATTTGCCTGCCTTGCGCGAAGCGCCGCGCGTATCGGCCGAATTCATTTCCCTGGCCGATGCCGTTCTATGCCATCGGGATCCGCACCGGCACGGTCTGCTCTACCGGATTCTTTGGCGCATGGCAGCAGGAGAAGCTGCGCTACTCGAACGCGCTACGGACGCCGACGTGCATCGTGCGCGCGAGTTGGAGAAGTCCGTGCGCCGCGACAACCACAAGATGAAGGCTTTCGTGCGCTTCCGGGAAGTCCCCGGCGAGAGCAACGCTTTCGTGTCCTGGTTCGAACCGCAACACTGGATACTGGACCGCGTATCGCCCTTCTTCGCCCGACGTTTCGCGGGCATGCGCTGGGCCATCCTGACGCCTTACCGCAGCGCGCATTGGGACGGCAACGAGCTTTCGTTCGGACCCGGCGGCATTCGTGCCGATGCGCCGGCCGATGACGCGCTAGAAGCCCTTTGGCGCACCTACTACGCCAATATCTTCAACCCGGCGCGGCTCAACCCCAGGATGATGCGCCAGGAAATGCCGCAGAAATACTGGAAGCTGTTGCCTGAGGCGCAACTGCTGCCGGACTTGATCCGCGATGCGGGCCAACGCGTGCGCGATATGACGGAGAGGCAGCCAGAGCCGCCGCGCCGGAGAATTCCCGCGCCGGCTGCCGCTTCACCCGAGCCAACCGATGGCAGTTTGATCGCATTGAAGACTGCGGCGTCGCAGTGCCGGCGCTGCCCGTTGTGGCAGCCGGCCACGCAGACCGTATTCGGCGAAGGCCCTGAGCATGCACGGGTAATGGTTATAGGCGAGCAGCCAGGGGACGAAGAAGACCTGACCGGGCATCCATTCGTTGGGCCGGCGGGCAAGCTGTTCACGCGCGCGATCCAGGAGATCGGCCTGGATCGCAGCGCGTTCTACATCACCAACGCGGTCAAGCATTTCCGCTTCGAGCGACGCGGCAAGTTCCGCCTGCACCGCAATCCAGAGTTGTCGCAGGTACAGGCCTGCCGTACTTGGTTGGAGCGCGAACTGGCGATCGTTCGTCCGCAGGTAATCGTATGTCTGGGCGCAACGGCGGCCGCTGCCGTCTTCGGCCCCGGCTTCCGCTTGATGCAGGAACGAGGGGTAGTTCGCACGCTGGCCGACGGTACCCGGGCGTTCGCCACGGTGCATCCGTCCTGGGTGCTACGTCTGAAAACCGATCGGCAACAGGGGTACGAAGGCTTCCTGGCCGACCTGCGCATGCTTGCCGAAGAACATGACCGGCATTGAAATGCGTCTCGGCTTCGTAACGCGGTCTACACGCGCGCTGGGAAATCATCGGCTGCATGGAACTGTTCGGAACGGACTTCAACGACCGCCAAACCTCAGAGGGAGATATTCTCTGGGTCAACCGCATGGCCTCGGAAATCGTGGCCCACTTGCCCCGCATGCAGAGGGAATATCCGGACCGGGAGGCTTTCTGGAGCTGGTTCTGCGGCGAAGTCGAAAGCATGCTGCGCTACGTGGCCACCGACGAAGACCGCCTCTACGCGAAGGAACGGTTGAACGCGCTGCTGGAAGAAGCCGGCATTGCAGATCGTTTCGAACTGACGGCACTAGCGATAGACCTGACCTTCGTCGAGCATTTCCCCTCCAGGAACTGACGATGCAGGCAGGATCGACCCGAATCGTGCCCCCTTCCTTGATCGAGACTCACCAGCTTGACTAAGAGGCATCGCTCTGCGCTGCCCAGGAGCTTCTATGCTCGAGATGCCAGGGAAGTAGCGCCCGCACTGCTCGGCAAGATTCTTCTGGGTCCCGATGGTCGCAGTGGGCGCATCGTCGAAGTGGAAGCCTATGCGGGGGCCGAAGACCCTGCGGCGCATTCGTTCGGCGGACCGACCAAGCGCAATGCCACCATGTTCGGGCCCGCAGGGCATCTGTATGTCTACTTCAGTTACGGCATGCATTGGTGCGCCAACGCGTCGTGCGGCAATGCGGCCGGAGTGCTCATTCGCGCTTTGGAGCCGCTCAGTGGCGTTGAGCGAATGCGCACGGCCAGACCCAAAGCCAAGCGCGACATCGATCTATGCAGCGGCCCTGGCAAGTTGGCCCAGGCATTGGGAATTACCGGAGCCAACGATGGTGCAGACTTGGTGCTTGGGGATCAGGGCTTCCGCATTGTCGATGACGGAACGCCGGCGCCTGTCGCGACCCAGACTCTGCGAATAGGAATCTCCAAAGCCGCGCATGAACCGTGGCGCTGGTATGCCGCTGGAAACGCCCACGTGTCCAAACCGTAGCGCGCCTTGTCCGTTCAACAAAAAACCCCGCTTTCGGCGGGGCTTCTTGAGTTCTTGCTGGTGCCGGAAATAGGATCCTGTCGGAATCGAACCTAAGTCCTTGAACCCTTGCGGTTACTGGGTTTCAAGGCTTAGGCTGTACCGGAGACCTGTACCGGAACGTTAGCCGAGTGAGTACCAATCATCGCCTGAAGAAGCGCGGCCAAACCTACTTCGCCCGCCTGCATATCCCACTCTCTGCCCAAGCAGCAATGGGCAAGACAGAGCTGGTCAAGTCTCTTGGCACTAGAGATATTGCAGTAGCGAAGCGGAAGTTGATCAAGGTGGCAGCCGAGCTGCAGGCCCAGATCGAGGAGGCGCAGCTTGTTCCCGTTTTGGGGACTCCTGAGGCTTTCCTCAGTCAGGCACGGGAGCTGCGCGGGAAGGTTGAACGCGGGGCGATCACGGCACGCGAGGCTGAGGCAGACATGGACGGCGCATTAGACGTCCTGCTTGCCAAGGAGGCGGCAAAGCGTGGCATCGATGAGGAGGGACACCCCCGCTTCACGGCACCCGAAGTCGCTGCGATCAACCGAGCGCACGACGTTATCGTGGGCCGTAAGGAATCCGCCCTCGCCCGCCTACTTGAGGCACACCTTGCGGAACTGCAGGAGGACGGCATCCTCCGCCCCTCCACGCTTATGGAGAAGGAACGCAGGATTGGTGACTTCGTTGCGTGGTTCGGAGTGAACCGCAGCTGGAAGGACGTACGTAGGAGCGTCGCTGTCGGCTACCTCAAACACCTCAAGGCCAAGGAGGTGGGACCTGAAGGATCTGGCGAACGGCTTTCGCGCTCCTCTCTCGTCAAGTGGTTATCCGATCTTCGGGTGTTCTTTCGGTGGATACTGGACAGCGAGGACGCCGATACAAGGCCCCAGAATCCTTTCGATGGGCTGCAGCCTGCCAAGGACATACGCGGAAAGCTCCCAAAGCGCCGCACTTGGCAAGCAGCCGAACTGGAAGCAATGCTTAAGGGCATTCCCAAGGGTGACCCGCTCTGGCCTCTCACAGCGCTCGCAGCGTACTCAGGGGCGCGCCTGGACGAGCTTGCATCGCTCAAGGTTGCCGACGTCGATGGCGAGTCCTTTATGGTCACTGAGGGAAAACGGCAAGCGTCCGTCAGGCGTGTTCCGGTGCATCCGGTTGTGGCACCCATGGTTGAGCGTTTGATTGAGACTTCTGCAGACGGCTACTTGATACCCGGTCTACTGGAGGGTGGATATGACAACAAACGCGGCGTATTGATCGGCAAGCGCTTTGGCTATCTCAAGGGTAAGCTCGGTATCGGCGACAGCCGTCTTGTCTTTCACTCCTTTAGGAGCACCGTTGAGTCCCAGATGCTTTCCCGAGGCGTCCCTCTGGAGCGAGCGCAGTTGATCGTGGGGCACGAGAAGCTCGGCTCGTCCACACCCTACGTTGATCGAGGCATTGTGCAGGACATTGAGAGCAATAAGGCGCTCGCGCTAGTGTCATACGGAGGCGTGGATTCCTACGTTGCCGCAGAAGGTGCGGCTGCGGTTGTAACGGTCAAGGCGAAGCGTCGCAAGTGACTTGCTTCAGAGCGCAGCCCTTGTGCTTTACTTACACCCATTACTTAGCTGAGGACGCCAAATGGAACCGGAACTCGTTACGGTTGCATGCTCCCGCTGTTTCAAGAACCGGGGACTGATCCTTGATGCGATGCAAGTCGGGCGGGAAGAGGAAGGCGCGTGTCCGCATTGCGGGCGAGCCGATGGCATAAAGCTAGGTCGTGCACCGCTGGAGTTCCTAGCGTATCGATTCTTTGTTGAAGGGTCATTTCATACAACCGACTTCGGCGGCGCACCCGTTATTGAGTTCAACACGCATCAGCAGACGTCGATCCAAGTCGATGAACCGTTGACAGCTGATATAGGAATATTCGAACAGATCCTTGGTATCGGATTTTTCCACTACGGGCCTCGGCTATGGATGATCGGGGAGAACACCCAGCTTCGGGCGCTAGAAGATCCGACTACGCGGGCTGGTGTCGTCGAACGGATATTGGCCGAGTACCCGACACGCATGCTGGGTGTTGAAGATACCTTCTATAGAGTCAGGAGCGGTCCAACGCGCCCCGATGATCCGGAGGAGTACGACACACCGCCGGACCACATTCCACAGAACGGTCGATTTGACACAAACGGGCTTCGCACGTTCTACGGCTCCCCTCTAGTTGCCCTGTGTATCCATGAAAGCCGATTCACCGCTCAGGACATTTTGTTTGCTGCAGCGCTCTACCCCACGCGCCCTCTGAAGCTGCTCGACCTGACGCACCTACTGCCAGAGCAGGATGTGACGGAGTTTGAGAGCCTAGACATCGCTGTGAACTTTGTGTTCCTTGCAGGCTCTATCGCGTATCCGATAACTTGCGCGATTGCTCTCGCGGCAAGGGATTCAGGGTTCGATGGCCTTATCTACCCTTCCTACTACAGCATCCTCATGACTGGCACTATGCCGTTCAGGACGACTTACGGCATATCGCACCGAAGGATTGAGGGGGCGCAAGAATCGGAGCAGTCGATTTCACGTCCGAACTTGGCGTTGTTTGGTCGGCCCCTTGAGGAAGGGAAAGTGACGGTAGACTCGATTAACAGATTGGTGATTCGTCGCGTCGAGTACGAATACCACTTCGGTCCCGTCGTGAACTGAGGAACACAGATGCTAAGTGACCAAGCGAACACAAGCGCTGGGCTGTCGGACTGGTGGTTTGCCCTCCAAGCTGCCGAACAAGCCGCATGGGTGCAAGCAGTCGGCTCCGTCGTCGCGATTCTAATCGCGATAGCCATCCCGTTGATCGGATCGTTGTGGAACAAGAGATCGAATCGGAAGGAGCGACTTGAGCAATCGAAGAACTCGGTTCTTCGTATATACCCACTACTTCTTCAGTTGCATAGTTCTCTGATCGCATTCGGCGAGAAACACGACCCGGAGAACACAGACGATAATCCCTTCGTTAATACGGATCCCCACAAGGGCAACTTCCAAAAGCCTATACCCCAGCTCATTGCGTCGATTACCGTTCTCAATGATCTCGGCCCGTTGGCGAAGCCTCTCCGCGATCTCACCTTCAACCTCATCCAAATGGATAGCTACCTTCAGGCTATTCCCGCTATCGCGGAATCCGCCTCTCCGGGTTACTGGATAAACAACATTGACGACATCCGCCATCAAGTCTCGGAACTTGAAAAACTCGCTGCCATAGCCATCGAAGCCATCGATAACACGCTGGAGATTCGACGGGTCTAGAACGCCACTCACGCGGTACAGAAAGAGCACCTCAACATCCCCAAGAGAGCTGCCTCGGGCATCCTCAGGTGCTCCTTCTACCCCGCGTGGTGTCCGCCGTAGTGAGACCAAAGGGGGAGCCACTACTCCCCCTTAATATCAGCTCACATGAACCATTGGATCTCTTCCTTGTCGTCGTCTTCGTCCCGCTCGGGCAGATGTGCGCCGATGGCGTCAATGGCAGGTGCAACCAGCAAGTGATTGCCAAACGGCACCAAGGCCTGCCACGCCTTCAGATCTCGGCGGTCGAACTGCCGATCACCACGAACGATGGCTTGCATGGTTCCACTCGCAGCTTGACCCATGGTGCCCACAAGCGACACCAAAGGAACACCTGACAACAGGTTGCTGTCCAAGCCCGAGTTCCGCACGTTGAAGAACGGCGAGTCGAGCGCGAACCCTGCAGCGGTGTCATAGGCGTCAGGCAGGAGCGCCATGAAGCCGGAGTTGCGCAAACCCGCCGCCGCTATGCGGTCTGGGGCCAGCTTCTCCCTGCGGAACTTCTCGATCTTCTCTGAGCCGGTACCCGAAGCTTCCATGCCCGCCAGGATTAGCTCATTGCGTAGCTGCCAGACACCAGCGGCAAGGACGAACTGCATAAGCACGCGAGTCGCCGTCTCGGCGTCATGCTCTGCAATACCACGCAGCGTCTGCTTGGTCCAAGCCGTGAGCCCGAACCTGCGGAACTGCGTTAGGACCTTTCCTATCGACTTGTTCATGAACAGCGTGGTGTCTCCAAGGTCTTCTTCTTGCACATTCTTCTTCGTCTCGCGGTGGACTGCGTAGAGGAAGGCGTCGCGTGCATCGTGGTCGTCCCAAAGATGGAAGTTACTGGTCTCGGCCTTGCCGTACTCGGACTCGACTGATCCTGCATGGCTCCTGATCTGGACAGCGATGCGGTCCTTCATTGCATCGTCCAGACCAAGAGAAGCAGCACGAGCCTTGCTGAAGCCCGTGCCACGCAGGACGTCGTCCTTGATGCGGTAGATCACGTTACGAGCGGCCATGCGTTGAGCCATAGCGGTGAGCGGCGCGAGGCCGGAGCCTGCGGTCACAATACGGGACGTCACGCGGGCAGCATGTCCCACTTTGGCGAACCCTGCAGATGCCGCTTTGGCGAAGGCATTTCCGCCTGCCAGCTCTTCTGCATACTCTTCAGCAATGTCGTAGCTACTGAAGACCTGGTTGGACAGGTAGTCGGTACCAATGCCCATCGTCTCCTCGATCTCTCGCCACTCGGCGTTTAGAAGTCGGCCATCTTCACCACGCTTCCACATGGCACCAAACACATCGCCACCGAAGAAGGTCCTCGCGGACAGCTTGAAGTTACCCCAAGCCAGCAGCGAGGCCAGATCAGGGATGTTCGACAGGCCCACGTTCTCCATCTGAGCGGCATAGGCAATGTCCCGGCCAGTTCGCCCCAAGTCAGCGAATAGTCCAGAGTCCTCCAGTGGCTTGGAAGCAATCAAGTCGTACGCGGCTTGACCCATGCGCTTGACACTGCTCAGCTCATCGGGGGCATTCTCCAAGGCGCGCTCAACGCGCTGCATGCGTGCGCTGAAGTCAGCCCTGCTCTTGATGCCCACCTTGGCTAGTCCGATATGACCGGACATGGTGCGCGAATAGCGACCGAAGAGGGTCTCCACGTTGTTCTCAAACAGGTCGCTGATCCGTACCTTGATAGTGGAACCGTCATTGGCCTGCTTGAGGCGCAAATCCAGCGAGAAGTTCTCGTCGAACTTCTGGCGCATCTTGGCGTGGCGGAAGTTGCCTTCCTGATTCAGCTTGGTGCCGCTCTCGGGCGTCTTCAGCGCAGCGAACTTGCCCACGATCTCTTCGATCTCATCCGAACCCAGCTTGGCGTCCCCAAGGAACTCCCGCAGGAACCCGATGTCGTCGAAGGACATGCCCTGCATCATCCCGGCATCGCTACCTACGCGTAGCTCTCGCATGCGGGTGATGTAGGCATTGCCGATCTTGGCAGCGATCTTGTCTTCCAGCTCTGGGTAGTTTTGCTGAATGCCCTTCTGGATCAGGCGACCGAGTTCGTCAGGGCCAACCTTGGCATTGAGCGTATGCAGAGCATGGAAGTCGAACACGCGAGGCAAGTAGTTGTCATTGGTGTCGACGTTGTCGAACCCCTTGACGCCTGCAACCTTGGCTTCCCTAAGGACATCCGCAAATACACCACGAGCTGCCCTAGCGAGTGCATTGACATGCGGGCTAGAGCCTTCCTGCCCACGGACTGCAAGACCAACCGCGCGCATGAATCGTTCACGGTTGCCACGACTGTAGGCGAAGAACTTACTGATCCCCTGCTCCTTCAGCCATGCATCATATGCAGGCGCAGCGGCAGCATTGAAGCGTCCCGCCATGGTCCGCTGAAACATGTTTGCGATCTCGGAAGCACCGACACTATTGACCGTGTCGCCCACGTTACCCAGGGAGTTGCCGACCAGAACACCCAGTTCAGTACGAACGACTTCGCTATCCGATCCACGAAGCACCCCGGCGAATGTGCCGCGTCCAAACAGCTTCACCGCATCGGCAAACTTCATCTTGTCCACTGGAGCGTTGCCTGCGGTGCCTTCAAGCGAAGGATGCAGACCCGCGTCGAACCCAATGGCACGAGCAGCTGACAAGGTGTCTGGACCGAACGCACGGGCACCTCCCCGCTCCTTAAGTTCCACCGCACGCAACTCATTGGCGGAACCCACCGTGTCCAGATCGTCGAGTGTGTCGAGATCCTTGGACTTGCCCTGAAGTGCCCTAAGGAGATCTGAGGTGTCCCTGCGGCGAGCTGCGGCTGCTTCCTTTGCCTTCCGCGTCTCGGCACCAAGACCCAAGGCTTCGCGGAGCTTGATCGTATCGTCGTCGAGCTTGGCTGTTCCGCCGCCACTCTTGAGGGCAGCAATGGCACGTCCTGCTGGAGTTGCCGTTGCGTCCTTGGGAATGCCCTCCTGCACACGAGCGAGCGCTGATTCCAGCTCATCGCGCTCAACCGAGATGCGCTTGTCTATGATCGACTCGCGAACCTTGGACCGTGTGGCAGTGTTGGCAAGCTCGGGGCCGAGTTTGGACAGGTCGTCTGCGTGCAGTTCTTCCAACTGGCGGGAATAGCTCAGCTCAAGATCAAGGATCCGATCCTCAATCTTTGCTACCTCATCGCCACCTAGTGACCGGCGCAACATGTCTGCCTGCCTGGTTAACACGTCCAGTTCCTCCGGCATGGCTTTCGAGAGTCTTGCCTCGGTGTCGACAAGGCGGCTCGCTGCTGCAGCGCTGTCTGCCTTCTGCGCGGCCTCAAACGAAGCACGCTCGGCGCGGCTCGCGCTGGTGACGTTGGCAATGTCTTCCATCGCCCAGCCACCCTTCTTGGCGCGGCCAGTCCAGATCGCCAGCGCTTCAGCCTTCGTCTTCCCCTTGAGGTACTTGTTGGCGTTGAGCTGCGCGGCGGTGAGGATGTCCTCCATCTTCGTCTCGCCGTCGGCCAGCGCGAACCTCACGCCCTTGTTGGGGCCGAAGTGGTGCGTGGCGTACAGCGTGAAGTGGTTGACCGGCGCGTTCGCCTTGCGGAGAGCTGCGGTGTTGTCGCGGTCCAGCGCGGCGACCATCTCGGACGACTTGGAGACGTCCTTGCGTGCCTCCAGAAGTTGCTCGCGGGTCAGGCCTTTGGCCCACGCGGGCTTCTCCTTCGCCACCATGCCCAGCCACGTACCTTCGGTGAACTGGTCGATGCCCGTAGCGGAGCTGGTCGGTGCCTTTGCGTCTGCACGTCCACCAGACTCAAGGATGCGCCTGAAGTCCCCGTAGGAACCCAGATCGCCATCGCGCTCGGACAGGTACACGGCGGCACCGCGTTGCGCGGATGCGACCTCGGTACGTGCGCTGTTCACGTTGCCCAGTCGGGCAGTGATCTCGGCGCGGCGAGCGTTGACCTGTTCGGCCAACTCGTCGACGCCCAGCTTCGCCTTGAGCTGCGAGTGCGAGCGGCGGACGACGTTCATCTCGCCACGCGACAGCGCCTTGCTGACGCCGGTGCCCAGCACGAGGCCAGCCGTTGCGGCCAGCGCCACGTCGTAGCCATCGCGGTCAGGCGAGCCAGCGACGATGACAGATTCCAGGGCGGCGTTCTCGGCGGCGGCGAGGCCACCAGCCTTCAGGGCATTCGTCATGCCCGGGTTCTTCGCGGCGATCTCGCCCAGTGCGGCGACGGCGGCGCGGCGCTCGACCAGAGTGGTCGCGGTCTTCGCAGTCGTGGCGATGCGGCGTGCCTTGTCAGCGACGCCGACACCACCGGTGCCCATAGCGAGCAGGACGTTGGTCGGATCGACCACGCCCACGCCCATGCGACCGGCCATGCCCCAGCCACCGTACGAAGCCAGCTCGGCCTCGCGTTGGTTGGACTCTCTAACCAGATCGGCAAGGAAATAGGCATGCGAACGGCTGCGTGCCGCGCCTGCGATCTTCTCCTTGGCGTCGTCGTCGAGGCCGTCAGTCAGCTCGTTCCACTCCGCCTCGGGGAGGTCACGACCCAGCTGGAAGTTCTCGTCCAGCTCAATGCCATCTTGAGCAGCCCAGCGCGCCATGGCGTAGGGTGCCCAGTCCTGCCTAGCGGCCGTCTTGGCGAAGCGCCACGCGCCTTGACGATTCGGATCCGTGCCCGCTGGAGCGCGGCTAACAGCCGGTTGCTCGGCTTCGATGTTCTGCGGTTCCTCCTGCAGCGCCAAAATATCTTCTAAGGTTATTTCACGTTCGTTCATATTGTCCCCTTGTGCGCTATAGCGCTGTTTTTCAGGCGTATTTGGATTGAATGGAGGACCGAAGTGGCCGCGGTGTCGGATATGCATCCGCATGTGTATCCGCTAGCGGAACCATCGACCCCTGTGGATGGATTTGCGTGATTTCATAGCCCCACGGCCTCCCCTCACGTCAGCAGGGGAATCACTCAGGGGAACCAGCAACATGCGTATCGAACTTGAACTGTCCCGCTCATCGCTATGGATCAGCATCGGCAAACGTTGTCTTTGGTGGAGCCGTGAAGACGGGCTACAGTTGAGTCGCGAAGGCTGACGCTCAGACCAAGCAGACCCCCTCGCCATGAGGGGGTTCTTGTATGCGTGATCAGTGCAGAGCGAGGCGTGCTTCCCTCGCAGCCTCGGCGTCTGCCAAGTCCTGCTTGAACTCGCGAAGCAGAGCCGCTGCCCTCTCCTGTCGCTCGGTCTTCCGTACATCGCGTTCGGCGAGTAGTTCAGCGACGCTCTTACGGGACCGGTCTTGCAAGTAGTGGTAAGGACGCGCCTTGCCCATTGCGTTGACTGCGCTCAGCATTAGCGGTGGACCGTTGTAGCTCGGATCCTTCAGCGGCCAAGGCGTGTTACGCAGCTCGTCGATCTGCTCGCGAATGTCTGCAGTCTCTTCCAGCCACGCAGCGCACAAGGGGCAACCGTTGGACGCTTCGCGCTTGGTGCGTGCGATGCCCTGCAGCTTCGCGCGCTCCTCATAGGCGAGGTGAGGCATGCCTGCGCCGAAGTAGATACGCACGGAGCCTGTCTTGTCAGCGTGTAGCGATTCCAGGCGGAACTTGAACGCTTCCAGTCCCTGCTTGGCGCGACGCAGCCGGGAGGCAGTCTTGCGACGTTCCAACGCAGCGGGATCTAGTGCAGCGGGCACGGAAAGCTTGAGGGTGGAACGGCAGGCGCGGGGCTTTGCCATAGGTGTGTTTCCTTAGGAATGATTGGGATGGGCTAGGACGCTCTCTACGGGGGCACCTGACCGCATCCGGGGGTGTTCCGCAGGGGTAGTCAGGGGTGACCCCCGGTTACTCGGTCAGGTACCCCCGTCCAGAGCGTTTTAGAGGCATGTCAGTAGGTAGAGGAGCGGCAGCGGGCACTTCCCTGCTGGGAAGCTCGGGTCAGCGCCTTGCGTAGCCCATAGCCACCTTCGGTGCCGTTGAGGACCAGCGGTAGCGCATTGGCAACTGCCCCGCGGAGTGCTTCAGGAACCAAGCCGTCTTCCTTCACTGCTTCCCGCAGGTACAGGCAGGACGACTCGCCCTTGTGCGTGGTCGTGTGTGATCGGTCAGGATCCATAGGGCAGTACGGCGCGTTGCAGGTGTCGAACTTCGGGCACCTTCGGTTGCGGCTCATCGTCAGCTCCTTGAGTCACCCGAGGCTCTCGCGAAGGGATGCGAGAGGATCAGGGTGTCTAGGGCCATGCCTAGCGTTACGGCGCGCCCGGTCTCTGCAGCGACCTTTGCTCGGAAGGCACGCAGCGCGAGCATGCCGGAGCGGGTAAACGTGATGTCCATGCGCTGCAGCTGATCAGCGGGCGCGTGGCGTGGCGGGTGGTAGATAGGTTCGGCGGTCATTGCGTTCTTCCTGATTCCAGAATGAGGAAGGCCTCCGCGAGGGAGGCCTTGAGGTGGATTGAGGTGGACTTTGGGTCAATCACGCACGCCAGCGCGGGCGGCGATCTGCTTCGCCCGACGGTCGATCTCGTGCTGCTCGATCAGCTGCTGTGCCTTCACCTGTGCGGCGGCATTGATGCGGACCTGTTCGGCTTCCTTGTTGCGACGGGCGACGGCCTGCATGTTCTCGGCCTTGATGCGGTTCTGGTTCGCAAGCGCCAACGCGTTGCGGCGGATGCCGAACTTGTGGACGAGCTTTTCGCGTTCCCGTCCGGTGTATCGCAGGATGGGCTCGCCTTGCTTGTCGTAGCCGGTGTAGTCGCTCAGCTGCAGCTCCAGCTCTGTCACTTCGCGTTCCAGGCGGGCGGTCAGGCTGCGGGGATCGACCGTCAGGAAGAAGTGTTCCCGCTCTTCGGCAGCGGTCGGACTTTCCTCTGCGCCGATCTTGACGGTCAGGACACCGACCGATCCATCCGGACGGTACAGCGGTGACTCGTACTGCCGCACGTTGGACTCGATGGCTGCGGTTGGCTGGATGATGGTGCCGTTGGTGTTGCTCATACGTGGTTTCCTTCATTGGTGCGCCCGTGGGTGAATGCTCGTCGCTGGCGCGTATACGACGGACACGGCAAAGCACCCGAGGGAGGAGCCTCAGGTGACTTGTGGTGGTGTTGGGGCGGAGCTAGAGCGGATCCCGCTCCAGTGCTTCGCGGATGGTCAACGCTTGCAGGCTTCGCTCTGCGTCCTCTCGTTCGACGCGGTCCCAGAACATGATGGCCAGACCTCCGACCTTGGACGCCAGCGCACGCCCGACAGTCTCGGCTTCAAGGCCCGGAAGCCGAACCTGATCAAGCTTGCCTCCATAGGTCTTCTTCCAGCCGAGGGGCGCAGTGCGTAGGAAGCGTGAACCAAGGCAGCAGAAGAACACCGCATCATCTAGGAACACGTCTCGCACGCCCACGTACCTCAGGCCATAGACCGAGAGGATGCTCAGCAGCATGACGCGCCCGGTGGTGCCGGTCTCGTGGAGCCTTCGCCAGTGCTTGGCGTACTCCTCAGGGACACCTCCAGATCTGGCGATCATCTCCTCCAGCGTGCGCTCTGCAGCGAGGATGGCCGGGTGCTGGGCCAAGCCGTAGGACTCCAGCGCGTACTCGGCCCGGTCCCGGTATGGGATCAGCTCACCGCGTCGCGGCATGCGTCCCGTGGGGTTCCTCGTGCGGTAGTGCTGGCTGGCGTGTCGCGTACAGAAGCGGCTCATAGCTCGGCAGTTGCGAGCGCAGCCGTCCACGCTGCATTGGTGGCCTTCGTACTTGTCCACCCGGGGGGCCTTGCCCACGAGGCGGGAGGCTCGCTTGCTTGCGGTGTCCATAGGTGATCCTTACAGGCACGGCGAAGCGGCCCGGAGTGAGTTCCAGGCGAATGCGTGCGGAGTGGGTGGGTTGGTCTGCCCTAAAAAAAATCTGGCAGGACGCAGGGCGGGTGGCCGGGAGAGAGATTGAAGGGAGACCTGAGGTGGTCCTGAGGTGTCCTAATGGGAACCTATACCTAATACCTAACAGATATACCTATGAGGTAATCCTTACAGGGAAGCTTGAGGTTAACCAGCATGCGCGCGTCATGCGCGAATACCACACTTTCGCAACTTGTCAACGGCTTTCTTCAATACTGTGCACTGTGGATGGTCTATGCCCAAACAGGGCAGATTGGTCTGCCTGACCATTCAGCTATTGGAGACATTTATGGAACAATCGAAAGGCGGTTTTCAGAGACGTTTTAGATGCAAAAACGACGACTCTGTTCCTCCGATGGTGAGGCCTAATCAAGCACCGCCTACAGGGCACCTAGGAGCGCCTACAAGAGCCGTCCGAGGAGAGATTCACAGGTAGACCTCTGTTCTGACGTGCCCGCTACGGAGGCTCCTGCGCCGCTTGGAGGCCATGCCGATTTTCGCCGTGCGATCACCCCGATTTCCACATTTGGAACACTGGGCAGGTACCCCCCGGCGAGCGCGCGCGAACGGCGAAGGCCCAGCTCCCGATGCTGGTCAACCGGTTGTCCGATAGTCCCCCCTAACCCGAAACCTTCTCCGCTAGCTTCGTCAGCGCTTCCCCGCCGGTGTACAGCGGACGGTCGGCGTCGTATTCGTAGCCGAACCCTTCAAGCGTCTTCTTCTTCTCTTCCTCGATCCGCTGGACCACGCTCACCCCTACACCGGCCAGCTTGGCGGTCTTGAGGATTCCGTGGTGCGCGCGCAGCGACTGGATCAAGCTCACTGTCTCCGGGCTAACCTTCGCCCTGCCGATCTGCTTCCCCTTGGCCTTGGCGGTCTCCATGCCTGCCCTCACACGCTCCACGATGATCTCCCGCTCAAACTCAGCGAACACTCCCAGCATGCCGAACATGGCGCGCCCTGCAGGCGTGGTCGTGTCCAGCGCCTGCTTGTGCAGGTAGAGGTCAGCCCCAGCGGCCTTCAACTCACCCAAGGTGTCCACAAGGTTCTGCAAGGAGCGGCCCAGCCGGTCAACTGACCACGCGGCCACCATGTCCACCTTGCGTTGAGTCACGGCCTTGAGCATGGCGTCGAACCCCGGGCGCTTGTCCCTGCCCTTGGATCCTGAGATGCCCTCATCGGCGTACACCGCCACAACATTCCACCCGGCTCGCTCGGCCACTTCGGCCAGCTCGCGGCGCTGGTTCTCAGTCGCCTGGTCTTTCGTGGATACACGGACGTAGATGGCGACGTTGCGTGGCTTGGGAGGTGACATTTAGGACGGCCTGAGGTGGTGACTACCTATACGGTATCATCTCTTTTCCGTATAGGCAAACGCGGGCGTGGCGCTGCTTGCCCTGCAAGGGTTTCCCGGGGTCGCCTCAGGAACCCTTTCGGTATGGCCCGGCGCGGGGTACCTCACCGCACCTCAACCCTTCCGGCTGGGGTAGTCAGGGTGACCCCCCGGTTACACGGTCAGGTACCCCTGCCCAGAGCGCCTGAGGGGCATTTAGCGCCCCGAACCTCTGTAGGTGATGGCATCGGCCAACTGGTGACGGCGGACAGCCTCGACGGCGGCGATCAGGGCATGGTGGGTAGCGAGCCACTCGCGGGACCCCGCGTCGCCTGCAGCTGCGTCCCCACGGATCGCCTCAAGGGACGGCCAGAGGGAATGCCATTCGGCAGAGGAAGGTGTGCCTCGGGAGACGGTGGGACGGCCTGAGGAGTGGTGGCGGCGTAGGAGATCGAGGGTGGATTCCAGGCGGGGCATGAGGTGGTCCTGAGGTGGTCCTGAGGTGGTCCTGAGGTGGGGGTGAGGGGGGATTTGCGGCGCGCCGATCTATCGATGGGGCCTCGCATTTTTCTACGAAAACCGCTGATGTTGACCCGACCCCTTCCAGCGCTGACCATCGTGTTCTAACCGCACGAGGGGTAAGCCATGGGAGGAGACTTCATCCAAGGGTCAATGGCCGAGGGCTTCAAGATGAGAGAGTTTTCCGGGCTGACTGAAGAACAGCAGGAGAACGTTCTGGTTCTACTCAGTCGTATATCGGAGAAATCGTTTCGCCGAGGTTTTCAGCATGGGCACTTCATGCGCGATCAGGAACGAGAAACCGTCAATCCGGTGGTACTGCGATACGACGCGCCCATCGACGACTCGCCTGATCCGGATAGCAAGAGTCATGTCTCAATGACAGCTCTTGAACGGCTGTGGCTGGAGAACGCTGTGCTTACCGATCTAGGCTTTACTGCCCGCTCGCCGGTAAAGCCGGAGAGACTTAAGTGATTTGGTGGGCGGTGTATGGGGTCGCGGGCGTTTTGCTGTTAGCTCATGCCCGATCTCGCAATGCGGTCTGGGGTACAGCGACGCTGGGCTTGTTGATTGGCGTCGTGATTGCTTGGATACAGCCGGGATTCGACTGGTGGACAGTCGCCAAGACTGTAGCTATTGCCACACTAGTCGGGACCTTGATCGAGTGGCTTCCGCGTCTAGGACGAAAGCGTTGAGTCAGCCTAGAAAGAAGCAGTTCTCCGCTGATCGGGAGGCACGCACCACCGCTACAGGCTTGTGGCGTTTCGCCGATGAGTACCGGCTGGCAGCGGAGACGGTCCAAGCTGCGTCCGGTGACAAGTTCTCTGCCCCTGCCATGTACCTCATCGCGCACTCGGTCGAGCTTGGCTTGAAAGCGTTCCTGCGTTCCCGTGGTGCCTCCTTAGGTGACCTCATGGACGTCGGCCACAGCCTTCAAGACCTCTACAAGGAAGCACTGCGACTTCACTTGCAATGGCTCTGGCCGGAGGCACCCATGGCAGCCGGGACGATTCAACTGCTCGACGAGGTGAACCGTAACCACGCTATGCGCTACATCATCAACGGCAGCACCACTGCGCCACAGTGGTGGTCGGTAAGCGCTTGTGCATTCGGCCTCATTAAGACGCTACAACGCCACTGCCTTAGGCGGACATTCGGAAGAACGGGCGGTGATGCGCTGGTGGCTGCTACGAGGCCGAAACCTCCACCCACGAAACGGTCCAATAAAAAACCCCAAGGTGGTCCTTGAGGTCTGACGTTGCGGGGCGATCTGAGCGTTCAAATCTGTACCGGGAACATGTACCGGACTGTACCGGTGGAACCCAACTAACTTGCTGAAACTAAAAGATATTTAACTAGTGGTGCCGGAAATAGGAATCGAACCTACGACCTCATCATTACGAATGACGCGCTCTACCAACTGAGCTATTCCGGCGAGGCCGTGAATTCTAGGGGTCGCAGGGGGTGGGGTCAATTCACCAGCTGCAGGCGCAGCTCTTTGGGCAGGGCGAAAACCATGCTTTCCGGCTCTCCGTCCAGCTCGGCCACGCCGCTAGCGCCCAGTTCGCGCAGGCGCTCGATCACGCCCTGCACCAGCACGTCCGGGGCCGAGGCGCCCGCAGTCACGCCTATCCGGGTCTTGCCTGCTACCCAAGACGGCTCGATTTCCTCCGCCCCGTCGATCAAATAGGCCTCCACGCCTTCGCGCTCGGCCAGCTCGCGCAGGCGGTTGGAGTTGGAGCTGTTGGGCGAACCCACCACCAGCATCAGGTCGCAACGGGCGGCCAGCTCGCGCACGGCGTCCTGGCGGTTCTGGGTGGCGTAGCAGATGTCGTCGTGGCGCGGGCCCTGCATTTCGGGGAAGCGCGCCTGCAGCGCCTCGATGATGCTGCGGGTGTCGTCCACCGACAGCGTGGTCTGGGTGGTGTAGGCCAGGTTGTGTGGTTGTTCCACTTCCAGTGTGGCCACGCCTTCCAGGTCTTCCACCAGGTAGATGCGCCCTGCCCCTTGCTCGTTGTTCCACTGGCCCATGGTGCCTTCCACTTCCGGGTGTCCGGCATGGCCTATCAGCACCACGTCGCGGCCGGCGCGGCAATGGCGCGCCACTTCGAAATGGACTTTGGTGACCAGCGGGCAAGTCGCATCGAAGATCTTCAGCCCGCGCGAGGCCGCTTCGGCGCGCACCGCCTGCGATACGCCGTGGGCGCTGAAGATCACCGTGGCGTTGTCGGGCACTTCGTCGAGTTCTTCCACGAACACGGCGCCGCGGTTGCGCAGGTCTTCCACCACGAAGCGGTTGTGAACCACCTCATGGCGCACGTAGATGGGCGCGCCCAGGGTTTCGATGGCGCGCTTGACGATCTCGATGGCGCGGTCGACCCCGGCGCAGAAACCCCTGGGATTGGCGAGTAGGACGTCCATGCGGCGATTATGGACCCTTGGCCTTGCGCTTGCCGTCAAACAGGCCGAACAAGGCAATGCCCACGGCGCCGGCGACGATGGCCGAATCGGCCAGGTTGAAGGCCGGCCAGTAGTGCTCGCGCCAATGCCACTGGATGAAGTCGATCACGTGTCCGTGCATCAACCGGTCGATGACATTTCCCAGTGCCCCGCCGATTACCAGCGCGTAGGGCGCTGCCTGGCGCCAGTCGCCGCGTGCGGTGCGCGAAAGCCAGAAGCCCAGCAGGCCGCTGATGGCCACGGCCAGCAGCGTGAAAAACCAGATCTGCCAGCCGCCGGCGTCGCTCAGGAAGCTGAACGCCGCGCCGGTGTTGTAGGTGCGGTACCAGTTCCAGAAGCCTTCGATGACCGGGATGGCGGTGTACTCGGGCAGCTTGGCCAGCACCCAGGCTTTGCTCAGCTGGTCCAGCACGATGACCACGGCCGACAGTGACAACCAGGGAAGCGCGTTGCGCAAGGGCTTGCTCATCAGAACCATTTCCTGTCTTCGCCCGGACCTTCGATATTGGAAACACAGCGGCCGCACAGCTCGGGGTGCCGCGCATCCACGCCGACATCGGCGCGATGGTGCCAGCAGCGCACGCACTTGGTCTTGGCGCTGGGTTGGGCCAGCACGAACACTTCGTCGGCGTTGACGGCCGAGACGCTGACATCGCCGCTGATGAACAGGAAGCGCAATTCCTCGGCAAGCGGCTGCCACTTGGCGGCCGTTTCGGCGTTTGCCGAAACCGCGATTTCCGCATCCAGCGCCGCGCCGATCACGCCATTGCTGCGCATCGGCTCAAGCACCTTTGCCATCTGCTCGCGCAACGCCAACAGCTTGTCGAAATCGTCGGCCGACAACGGGGTATCGGCTGGCAGCGGAGTCAGGCCGTCGTACCAGGTGGTGAACAGCACATTGCCCGCGCGTTCGCCCGGCAGGAAGCTCCAGATTTCGTCGGCAGTGAAGCTGAGCACCGGTGCGATCCAGCGCGTGAACGCCTCAAGCATGTGGAACATCGCCGTTTGCGCCGAGCGGCGCCCACGCGAATCTTCGCGCATGGTGTACAGACGGTCCTTGGTCACGTCCAGGTACAGCGAACCCAGGTCGACACTGCAGAAGTTGAGCAGGGTCTGCACGATCTCGGCGAAGTCGTAACGCTCGTAGGCGGCCACGATCTTCTGCTGCACTTCGAATGCGCGATGCACGACCCAGCGATCGAGCGCCACCATGTCGGCCGGCTGCACCAGATCGCGAGCCGGGTCGAACCCGTCCAGGTTGCTCAGCAGGAACCGCGCGGTGTTGCGCAGGCGGCGGTAGGCGTCGGCATTGCGCTTGAGGATTTCCTGCGACAGCGACATCTCGTTGCTGTAATCGGCCGAGGCGATCCACAGGCGCAGGATGTCGGCGCCCAGCGTCTTCATGATGTCCTGCGGCTCGATGCCGTTGCCCAGCGACTTGGACATCTTGCGGCCGTTCTCGTCCACAGTGAAACCGTGGGTGAGGCATTGACGATACGGCGCGTGCTTGTCGATCGCCACGCCGGTGAGCAGCGAAGACTGGAACCAGCCGCGATGCTGGTCGGAGCCTTCCAGGTACAGGTCGGCCGGCTTGCCGAAACCGCGTTCCAGCAGCACGCCTTCGTGGGTAATGCCCGAATCGAACCAGACATCCAGGATGTCGGTGGTCTTCTCGTATTCGCCGGCTTCTGCACCAAGCAATTCGCTGGGATCGAGGGCGTACCAGACGTCGACGCCGCCCTGCTCCACCTTGTCGGCCACTGCCCGCATCAGTTCCACCGTGCGCGGATGCGGCTCGCCGGTTTCGCGGTGCACGAACAAGGTGATGGGCACGCCCCAGGTGCGCTGGCGGCTGATGCACCAATCCGGCCGGCCTTCGACCATGCCGGCGATGCGCGCCTCGCCCCAGGTGGGATACCACTTGACGTGCTTGATCGCAGCCATCGCGTCGCGCCGCAGATGCGCCTGCTCCATCGAGATGAACCACTGCGGCGTTGCGCGGAACACCACCGGCTTGTGATGGCGCCAGCAATGCGGATAGCTGTGCTCGAGATTGTGGAACGCCAGCAGCGCTCCGCTCTCGCGCAGCACTTCGACGATGGCTTCGTTGGCCTTCCAGATGTGCATGCCAGCCAGCACGGTGCCATCGGCCGGCGGCGTGGAGGGCAGATACACGCCACGGCCGTCTACCGGGTTCATCTGCGCGGCGGTGTACTTGTCGATCAGCCCGTACCTCAGGCCGACCACATAGTCTTCCTGGCCATGACCAGGCGCGGTATGCACTGCGCCGGTGCCGTCTTCTGCCGACACGTGGTCTCCCAGGATCACCGGGATCTCGCGTTCGGCATAGAACGGATGGTTGAGCACGATGCCTTCCAGCGCGCTGCCCTTGGCGTGGGCATGCACTACGAAATCCGCAACGCCATAGCGTTGCGACGCACGCTCGGCCAGCGCTTCGGCCAGCACCAGCCAACGGCGCTTGCCCGCATGCGCAGGGCCTTCGACCAGTACGTAGTCCAGGTCAGGGCCCAGCGATACCGCCAGCGATGCGGGGATCGTCCACGGCGTAGTGGTCCAGATCGGCACGGCAATCTCGACATCGTCGGGCACGGTCACGCTCAATGCAGCAGCGAAGGCCTTGCGATCGCGCACGCCGTAGGCGATGTCGACCGCGGGCGACACTTTGTTCTGGTATTCGATTTCCGCTTCGGCCAACGCCGAGCCGCAATCGAAACACCAATGCACCGGCTTGGCGCCGCGCAACAGATGGCCATTGGCGACAATCTTGGCCAGCGCGCGGATCTCATCGGCTTCGAAGCGGAAGTCCAGGGTGCGGTAAGGGTTGTCCCAATCGCCGACCACGCCCAGGCGTTTGAAATCCTTGCGCTGCACGTCGATCTGTTCGTTGGCGAATTCGCGGCACTTCTCGCGGAACTGCGCCGCATCCAGCTTCACCCCCACCTTGCCGTGCTTCTTCTCCACCGCGATCTCGATCGGCAGACCGTGGCAATCCCAGCCCGGCACGTACGGCGCATCGAAGCCCGCCACGTACTTGGACTTGACGATGATGTCCTTGAGGATCTTGTTGACCGCATGGCCCAGGTGGATGGCGCCGTTGGCGTAGGGCGGACCGTCGTGCAGCACGAACAGCGGCCGGCCCTTCGCGTTGGCCCGCAGTTGCGCGTACAGGCCGTCGGCCTCCCAGCGCGCCAGGGTCTGCGGCTCGCGCTTGGGCAGGTCGCCGCGCATCGGGAATTCCGTGGCGGGCAGGTGCAGCGTTGCTTTGTAATCCTGGGTCACGCGGTCGCTCGTAGTCGTTGTTCGGAAAGGAGGCGGCGCGCGGTTTCGGCGTCGCGTTGCATCTGCTCGGTCAGCGAAGGCAGATCGGGGAATTTGAGTTCGTCGCGCAGTTTGGCGACGAATTCGACTTCGATGTGGCGCCCGTACAGATCGCCGTCGAAATCGAACAGATGCGCTTCAAGCAAAGGTTCGATGCCATCGACGGTCGGTCGCGTGCCGAAACTGGACACCGAAGCATGCGGGCGCCCGCCGACTCCGTGCACCCAAGTGGCGTAGATGCCGGAAAGCGCCGGCACTTTGGGAAAGCGCAGGTTGGCGGTGGGGAAACCCAGCGTGCGGCCGAGCTGCTTGCCGCGCACCACGCGTCCGCCGATGGAATACGCACGCCCCAGCAGGCGGGCGGCGTCGGTGAAATCCCCAGCAAGCAAGGTTTCGCGGATGCGAGTGCTGGAGACGCGTTCGCCTTGCAGAAGCACCGGTTCGATCTCGCCAGCGCTGAAACCCAGTTCAGCGCCCATCCGCTTCAGCAGAGGCAAATCGCCGCCGCGCCGATGGCCGAAGCGGAAATCCGGACCGATCCAGACCTCGCGCGCGCCGAGCCGTCCGATCAACAGCTTGCGCACGAACTCTTCTGCGCTCATGGCCGACAGGCGGGCATCGAAACGCAGCAGGCCCACGCTGTCCGCGCCCAGGTCGCGCAGGCCCTGGTACTTGCCGCGCGCCAGGGTCAGTCGAGGCGGGGGCAGGTCACGGGAAAAAAACTCTCGCGGCAGCGGCTCAAAGCTCAGCGCCACCGCCGGCAGGGACAAATCGCGGGCACGGGCGACCGCATGGCGCACCAGCGCCCGATGGCCCAGGTGCAGACCGTCGAAGGCGCCGATGCAGACCACGCTACCGTGCGGGAACAACGTCCCGCCATCGACGTCACGAAACAGCCTGCTCATTACCATGAAGTATAGCCGGGCAGCCGCAACTCAATGCCGCCCACGTCAGTGTTCGCGCAGGTCGCGGGGCCGGAAACCCAGTGCCAGCAGGCCGAGCCCGTATACGGCACCGCCTCCGCAAACCAGCACAGTCAGCCAACCGATTCGAGGCCATTTGTCCATGGATGTAAATTCTGGAATCCAATGCAGCCCCAGCAGCAGCACGCCAGCCATGGCCGCACAGGCCAAGGTTAGGCGGATAAGGTACTTCCCCCACCCGGGCTGGCGCTGATAAACACCGTCGCGCTTCAACCAATACCAGAGCATCGCGAGGTTGAGGTAGCTGGCAAGCGCACTGGCCAGCCCAAGGGCCAGATGCAGCCCCGGCACAGTCGCAAGCGCCACCCACACGCCCTGCGCCTGCACTTGTTGCGGCACCCAGAGCTTGTAGAGGATCGCGAGGAAAACGATGTTGAGGGCCATGTTGGCAACCAGCGAAATGACGCCTGCACGCACTGGCGTGCGCGTGTCCTGCCGGGCGTAGAAGGCCGGAAGCACCACCTTCACAAGCGCAAACGCTGGCAGGCCGAAACTGAGCCCCAGCACTGAAAGAGCGGTCATTTGCGTGTGGAACGCGGTGAATTTTCCGTGCTGGAAGAGTGTTGCCACAACTGGTTCCGCTAGCAGCATCAATCCAAGCATGGCCGGCATGGCGATGATCAACGTGGTTCGCAAACCCCAGTCCAATGCATTAGAGAATCCTGCCTTGTCCGTTTTTACGTGATGACGCGTTAGTGCCGGCAAAATCACCGTTCCGAGCGCAACTCCGAACATCCCTAGCGGCAACTCAAGTAGCCGGTCCGCCTGCGATAGCCAGCTCTGTGAACCGTCGATCAAATAGGCCGCGATCAATGTGTCCAGCAGCAGGTTGATCTGAGCTACTGAGGAGCCGAAGAGGGTCGGCACCATCAGACGCATGACTTTGCGTACGTCTGCGTTCTTCCAACCCCACTTTGGCAGCGTCAACAAATCCAACCCGCGCAGAGAAGGAAGCTGAAAGAACAACTGCAGCGCGCCCGCTGCCAGCACTGCCCAGCCCATGGCCAGGATCGGGACATCCATCTGCGGCGCTAACCAAAGCGCGCCAGCGATCATGCATAGATTGAGGATGACAGGGGTCAGCGCTGGTAGGGCGAAACGATTGAAACTGTTCAGCGCCCCGCCCGACAGGGCAGTCAGCGAGACGAACAAGAGGAACGGGAAGGTAAGGCGCAGCAAATCAACGGTGAGCCCGAATTTCTCCGGGTTCATCTCGGCGCGAGGGTTGAATAACGCGGCAATCTGCGGGGTAAAGATCAGGGCTAGGGCCGTCACTACCAACAGGATTCCGCCCAGCGTCCCAGATACCCGTGAGATCAGCTCCTTCAGGTCCGTATGGGGCCGCGTTTCCTTGACCTCAGTGAAAACCGGCACGAACGCCGTGGAAAACGAGCCCTCGGCGAAAAGGCGGCGCATGAAATTGGGGATCCGGAAGGCCACCCAGAAGGCGTCCGTAGTGGCGTTGGCACCGAACTGGTAGTTGATCGCCTGATCCCTGGCCAGGCCCAGGACCCGGGAGATCATGGTCATGCTGCTGAAGGAGACCAGCCCCTTGAGCATCCGGGGAGGGCTCACGCCGCCACCTCTTCCAGACCCGGCTTGACCCAAGTCCTTGAATCCCCCATAATTTCGCGTTCGTTTTTCCGCATTCCGCCCATTACCGCTCCACCCAACGATTTCCTAGGATACCCACCGTGGCAAATATCAAGTCCGCCAAGAAGCGCGCCAAGCAGGCCGTAGTGCGCAATATGCGCAACACCGGCCAGCGTTCGATGCTGCGCACCGCCGTCAAGAAAGTGCTCAAGGCGCTGGACGCCAACGACGCCGCGGGCGCCCAGGCTGCCTTCGCCGTGGCCCAGCCGATCCTGGACCGCTTCAGCGCACGCGGTCTGATCCACAAGAACAAGGCCGCCCGTCACAAGAGCCGCCTGACCGCCCGCATCAAGGCCCTGCAAGCCGCTTGATCCGTCGCGATCGGCAACACCAAAAAACCCGGCTCCAGCCGGGTTTTTTGTTGCCTCCGTAGAGCCGAGCTTGCTCGGCTGCTTCTTGGCTTGACGCGAAGAGCAGCCGAGCAAGCTCGGCTCTACATGGAACTGGACGCGTCCGGCCTCAGCCGGCATCGCGCGCTTCCTGCTCGTCCTCTTTGAGACGGTCGAAGAAGGCCATCACATCTTTCATGATCGGCCAGGTGCCTTCGCGCGAGACGGCGGAGGTCACATACCAGGGCTGGGTCCAGCCCAGCTCGGCGATCACTTCGGCTACGCGGGCGCTGGCCTCGTCCTCGAACATCAGGTCGGCCTTGTTCAGCACCAGCCACCGCGGCTTCTGCAGCAGCTCCGGGTCGTGCTTTTCCAGCTCATGCTCGATGGCGCGGACCTGCTCGGCCGGGGATATCTCCACCCCGCCCTCCATCGGCGCCATGTCCACCAGGTGCAACAGCAGACGGGTACGCTGCAGGTGGCGCAGGAACATCGCGCCCAAGCCGGCGCCGTCGGCCGCGCCCTGGATCAGGCCAGGGATGTCGGCAATGACGAAGCTGCGGTGCGCTTCCACGCTGACCACGCCCAGGTTCGGATACAGCGTGGTGAAAGGATAGTCGGCCACTTTGGGCGTGGCGGCGGATACCGCACGGATGAAGGTGCTCTTGCCCGCATTGGGAAAGCCCAGCAGGCCTACGTCGGCCAGCAGCTTCAGCTCCATCTTCAGCGTGCGCGCTTCGCCTTCGTCGCCCGGCGTGGCCCGGCGCGGGGAGCGTGTCACCGAGCTCTTGAAATGCATGTTGCCCAGGCCGCCCTTGCCGCCCTTGGCCACCAGCAGGCGGTCGCCGTGCTGGGTCAGGTCGCCGATGACTTCATCGGTGCCGACGTTGACGATGGCCGTGCCCACCGGAACGCTGATGACCAGGTCGTCGCCGCCCTTGCCGTAGCGCTGCTGGCCCATGCCGTTCTCGCCGCGCTGGGCCTTGAAGATGCGCTGGTGGCGGAAGTCGACCAGGGTGCTGATGTTCTCGTCGGCCTCGATCCACACGCTGCCGCCGTTGCCGCCGTCGCCGCCGTCCGGCCCGCCCAGCGGAATGAACTTCTCGCGACGGAACCCGATGCAGCCGTCGCCGCCGTTGCCGGCTATGACATCGATTTCTGCTTCGTCTACGAGTTTCATAAAAGTTGATTCGCGAATGGGGTTTAGGGACAGCAGACATCTTGGAAGTCGTCATCCCAGCGAAAGCGGGGATCCATCTTGATCTTGATTTTGACTATACGTCTAGAGAATCCAGAGCAAAGTCGAAATGGATCCCAGCTTTCGCTGGGATGACGATCGATTTTTACGGTGTTACTGGAAGTTTCCGAACTACCGCACAAGAAACGAAAAGCCCCGCACGCGGCGGGGCCATTCGCTCGTTGCCGTAGAAGCTTACGCCTCGGCGACGACGCTCACGGTGCGGCGCTTTTTGGCGCCCTTCACCGAGAACTCGACCTTGCCGTCGACCAGCGCGAAAAGCGTGTGGTCGCGGCCCAGGCCCACGCCCGGACCCGGATGGAACTCGGTGCCGCGCTGGCGAACGATGATGTTGCCTGCGTCGATGGCCTGGCCGCCGTAGATCTTGACGCCCAGCATCTTCGGATTGGAGTCGCGGCCGTTGCGCGAGGAGCCTACGCCCTTTTTATGTGCCATGACTTATCTCCTTACTTGCTGTCACCACCGGCGATGCCGGTGATTTCGATTTCGGTGTAGTGCTGCCGGTGGCCCATTTGCTTCTTGTGGTGCTTGCGGCGGCGGAACTTGATGATGCGCACCTTGTCGGCGCGACCATGGGACTTGACGGTGGCGGTGACGGTGGCGCCTTTCAGCGCGTCGCCGAGCTTGACGCCCTCGCCGTCGCCCAGCAGCAGGATCTGATCGAACTTGATCTCCTTGCCGGCTTCGGTCTCGAGCTTCTCGACGCGAATCGTCTCGCCCGTCATCACGCGGTATTGCTTACCGCCGGTGACTAGAACTGCGTACATAACGGTATTACCTCTTCTGTAGTTATTTTATAGACCCTGCCGCCATCGAGGGCGGACAGAAGCGGAATTGTAAGCCTTTCAGCAGGTTAGGGTCAACATTCCAGACCCCCCGGCCTCCCTGAACGTGGGAGCGGCGTCCCGCCGCGAGCTTTTGGCCGTCCCCGATCCAGGGCCCCCGCCTGGGCTCCCCCACAAGCTCGCGGCGGGACGCCGCTCCCACGGGCCCAGGCCTGGCCTCGCCTGCCTGCCGGATTCCTGTCCGCCGGCCCTACGGGACAGTCGACGCGCCTTTCATTACAAGGATTTGCCCCCAGATCGTGGGATCGCTACGCTTCCCTGTTCGCTAACCGGATCCCCCACCCGATGGCCATGGACTTCATCCGCATTCGCGGCGCGCGGACGCACAACCTCAAGAATATCGATCTCGATCTGCCGCGAGACAAGCTGATCGTGATCACCGGCCTGTCCGGCTCGGGCAAGTCTTCGCTGGCCTTCGACACCATCTACGCCGAAGGCCAGCGCCGCTACGTAGAGTCGTTGTCGGCCTACGCGCGCCAGTTCCTGAGCGTGATGGAGAAGCCGGACGTCGACCATATCGAGGGCCTGTCGCCGGCGATCTCGATCGAACAGAAGTCGACCTCGCACAACCCCCGTTCCACCGTCGGCACCATCACCGAGATCTACGACTACCTGCGCCTGCTGTACGCGCGCGTGGGCTTGCCGCGTTGCCCCGACCACGGCTACCCGCTGGAAGCGCAGACGGTCAGCCAGATGGTCGACCAGGTGCTGGCGTTGGATGGCGAGCAGCGTTACATGATGCTGGCGCCGGTGATCCGCGAACGAAAAGGTGAGCACGCCCAGGTCTTCGACCAGCTGCGTGCGCAGGGTTACGTGCGCGTGCGCGTGGACGGCGAGCTTTACGAGATCGACGCGGTGCCCGCCCTGGCGCTGCGCCAGAAGCACACCATCGAAGCGGTGATCGACCGCTTCAAGCCGCGTGAGGACATCAAGCAGCGTCTGGCCGAGAGTTTCGAAACTGCGCTCAAGCTGGGCGACAGCATGGCTTCGGTGCAATCGCTGGACAACACCGATACCGCGCCGCTGCTGTTCTCTTCCAAGTACAGCTGCCCGGTTTGCGATTACTCGCTGCCCGAGCTGGAACCGCGCCTGTTTTCGTTCAACTCGCCGGTCGGCGCCTGCCCCACCTGCGACGGCCTGGGCGTGGCCCAGTTCTTCGATCCGGCGCGGGTGGTGGTGCATCCGGAGCTTTCGCTCTCTGCCGGCGCGGTGCGCGGCTGGGACCGCCGCAACGCCTACTACTTCCAGTTGATCGCTTCGCTGGCCAAGCACTACCAGTTCGACGTGGACGCGCCCTGGCAGTCGCTGCCGGAAAGCGTGCGCCAGGCCGTGCTGTACGGCAGCGGCAGCGAGCTGATCACCTTCACCTATCTCACCGATTCGGGTGGACGCAACCAACGAAAGCACAAGTTCGAAGGCATCGTGCCGAACCTGGATCGCCGCTATCGCGAAACCGAATCGGCCGCGGTACGCGAAGAGCTCGCGAAGTACATCAGCGACCAGCCCTGCCCCGACTGCGGCGGCGCGCGCCTGAACCGTTCGGCACGCAACGTGTTCGTGGCCGACCGCGCCTTGCCGGAACTGGTGGTGCTGCCGGTCGATGAAGCGCTGGCGTTCTTCCGCAAGCTATCGCTGCCGGGTTGGCGTGGCGAGATCGCGACCAAGATAGTCAAGGAAATCGGAGAGCGTCTCGGCTTCCTTGTGGACGTGGGACTGGATTACCTGACGCTGGAGCGCAAGGCCGACACCTTGTCCGGCGGCGAAGCGCAGCGCATCCGTCTGGCATCGCAGATCGGCGCAGGACTGGTGGGAGTGATGTACGTGCTGGACGAACCCAGCATCGGCCTGCATCAGCGCGACAACGAACGCCTGTTGGGCACGCTGACCCGTCTACGCGACCTGGGCAACACCGTGATCGTGGTGGAACACGACGAAGACGCGATCCGCGCCGCCGATTACATCCTGGATATCGGGCCTTATGCCGGCGTGCACGGCGGCGAGATCGTGGCCGAAGGGCAGCTTGCCGACATCCTTAAGGCGCCGCGCTCGCTCACCGGACAGTTCCTGTCGGGCAAGCGCCGCATCGAGATACCGAATCTGCGCCACAAGCCGAACCCGAAGATGACACTACATCTGCGCGGGGCCAGCGGCAACAATCTGAAAGACGTCGATCTGGACATCGCCGCCGGCCTGTTCACCTGCATCACCGGCGTCTCCGGTTCCGGCAAGTCCACATTGATCAACGACACGCTGTACACGCTGGCAGCCAACGAGATCAACGGCGCTTCGCACAAGCCGGCGCCGTATCGCGAAGTCGAAGGCCTGGATCTGTTCGACAAAGTGGTGGACATCGACCAGTCGCCGATCGGACGCACGCCGCGTTCCAACCCTGCCACGTACACCGGCTTGTTCACTCCGTTGCGCGAGCTGTTCGCGCAGGTGCCCGAATCGCGTGCGCGCGGTTATTCGCCGGGGCGTTTCAGCTTCAACGTGCGCGGCGGCCGTTGCGAGGCCTGCCAGGGCGATGGCCTGATCAAGGTGGAGATGCACTTCCTGCCCGACGTCTATGTGCCTTGCGACGTCTGCCATGGCAAGCGCTACAACCGCGAGACGCTGGAGATCACCTACAAGGGCCATAACATCAGCGACATCCTGGAGATGACGGTGGAGGATGCGCTGAAGTTGTTCGAGCCCGTGCCCGCACTAGCCCGCAAACTCGAAACGCTGATCGACGTGGGGTTGAGCTACATCAAGCTGGGCCAGAGCGCGACCACGCTCTCCGGCGGCGAAGCGCAGCGCGTGAAGCTGTCCAAGGAATTGTCGCGCCGCGACACCGGGCGCACGCTCTACATCCTGGACGAGCCGACCACCGGCCTGCATTTCCACGACATCGAGCATCTGCTGGCGGTACTGCACAAGCTGCGCGACGACGGCAACACCATCGTGGTGATCGAACACAACCTGGACGTGATCAAGACCGCCGACTGGGTGGTGGACCTGGGTCCGGAAGGCGGCCATCGCGGGGGACAGATCCTGGCGACCGGTACGCCGGAACAGATTGCCGCGCATCCGGCTTCCTATACCGGGCAGTTCCTGGCCAAGCTGCTGCCCAAGTCGAAAGCACCCAAGGGCGAGAAACCCGCGGCCCTCGCAAAGCCGGCAGTGCTGCCACAGCGCAAGTCGGTGCTCAAACAGGAAGCCAAGGAAGCCAAAGCCGCGGCCGCTGCAGCCAAGAAAACTGCTAAGAAAAAGGCGGCCAAATGAGCGACCGCCCGGGCTTGGCCAGTGGGTTGATCGCGCGCGTGGTCATCAGCGTGCGCTGGGGGGACATGGACGCGTTCAACCACGTCAACAATGCGCAATACCTGCGCTACCTGGAAGAAGCGCGAGTGCAATGGCTCGCCAGTATTCCCGGCATGTCGATTTCCGGTCCCATTTCGCCCGTGCTGGTGGCCAGCAACGTCAACTACCGGCGCGCGATCGAATGGCCCAACGAGATCGCCGTGGAGCTTTTCATCGAGAAAGTCGGCGGCAGCAGCGTGACCATGGGCCATCGCATGCTGTCGGCGGTCGATTCGACCGTGCTCTATTCCGATGGGAATGTGGTGATGGTGTGGATCGATACGCAAACCGGCAAGAGCGTGCCGGTGCCGGAAGCGATCAGAGACGCAATCTCCGTTTGACGCAGACCAAGATACCGTTCGTGGTGAGCTTGTCGAACCACGCTCTTGGCGGTCAATAGGAAGCCGCAGGTTCGAGCTTTCCGCGAAAGGCGTGGTTCGACAAGCTCACCACGAACGGGATTCAAGGACATCCATTGGATTCAAGGACATCCATTCCTCCCCGAACGCGCACCCGCTGGCGACGGCTCTAAGGTGCAGGCTTCCGCACCACCAACTCGGACAGGATCTCCCGCCCGTCCTGCAGCTTGAAGCTCACCACCACTTTGCTGCCTTCCTTCAACGGCGCGCGCGGCTGCATGAGCATCAGATGCAAACCGCCAGGCTTGAGCGTGGCCGAACCGTCGGGCGCAATCCGCAGCTGCTCGAGCTCGCGCATGCGGTTCACGCCTTCCACGTTGCGGGTTTCGTGGATCGACACCTCGCCGAAGGCGGGGCTGCTGGCCGACACGATCACCGCCGGCATGGGGCAGGGATTGGTGATACGGCCGAAGCCGGCCATCATCGGCATGGCCGCGGGCGGCAATCGCACCCAGCCTTCCTTCATGGCCGGCGCGCACTCTTTCGCACTCGCCTGCCACGTGCCGGCAACCAGCAGCAGCGCAAGAACCCGCCGGGCGAACTTCCGTTTGGAGCGATGTCTTTTGTCCATGCGCTTATGATATCCGCCTGGCACACCGGAGAAAGTGAATGACCGCACTCGTCGAAATCATCGCCCACGGCGCGATCCGCGAACTCCGCCTGGCGCGTGCGCCGGTCAATGCGCTCAACACCGACCTGTGCCGGGCACTGATCGCCGCATTGAATGCGGCCGTGGCCGACGGCGTGCACGGCATCGTGCTGTCGGGCAACGAGAAGGTATTTTCGGCCGGCCTGGACGTGCCTCACCTGATGTCGCACGGCGAAGACCGCCGCGCCTTGCAGGACAGCTGGCATGCCTTCTTCGGCGCGGCGCGTACCCTGGCCGAGTCACGGGTACCGGTGGTGGCCGCACTGACCGGCCACTCGCCTGCCGGCGGCTGCGTGTTGGCCCTGTGCTGCGACTACCGGATCATGGCGCGCAGTGCGGACCCCGCACGCCCGTTCGCCATTGGTCTCAACGAAACCCAGGTAGGCCTGGTGGCTCCGGAAGGCATCCAGCAGTTGTTGCGCAGAGTTGTGGGGATCTATCGCGCCGAACGCCTGCTGGTGGCCGGCGAACTGGTGCCCGCCGACCGCGCGCTGGAGATCGGCCTGATCGACGAATTGGTCGCTGGCGAAGAAGTCGTGCCGCGCGCAGTGGCCTGGTTGCAGCAGCTGCTGCAGTTGCCCGCCCATCCGATGCTGCAGACCCGCGCCATCGCACGCGCCGACCTGGTCGCCGCATTGCATGCCGACAACATCCAGCTGGACCGCTTCATAGAAGCCTGGTATTCGCCGGATACGCAGACGGCCTTGCAGGCACTTGTCGCCAAGCTACGCAAGTAGGTCGGGGCTACGCCTCCGACTTCGGAGCCAGCATTCCCGAGCGTCGGGGGCATAGCCCCGACCTACGGGCCGATTGCAATCGGTCGCGAAGGATCGCTGATCCAGCCGCTCCAGGAGCCCGCATAGACCCGCGTGCCATGCAAACCGGCGTGCTCCATCGCCAGGAGCAGATGGCAGGCGGTGACGCCCGAGCCGCACATCAGGACCACTTCTTCGGGCTTGCGTCCGGACAGTTTCGGCGCCAGTTGCTCGTGCAGTTCGGCGGAAGACTTGAAGCGGCCATCGCGCAGGCTTAGCGAAAACGGTTGGTTGGCTGCACCGGGTACGTGGCCTGCTACCGGATCCAGCGGCTCTACTTCGCCGCGGAAGCGTTCGGCGGCGCGGACATCGAACAGCCAGCCCGGCGACTCGCCGAGACGCGACAGCACTTCCTCGGCATCGGCGATCGCTGTGCGATCGAACCGACCGGGATATTGCGCGACCTCGTCAACGCGGATCGTTTCGCTGGTTTCCGGCAACTGTCTAGCGCGCCAAGCGCTCAACCCGCCGTTCAAGACGGCGACGCGCTGATGCCCCAGCAGTTTCAGCAGCCACCAGAAGCGCGCCGCCGCCATGCTGCTATCGCCGGCGTCGTAAACCACGACCTGATGATCGGGCGCGATACCCCACTGGCCGAGCTTGCGGGTGAAGTCGTGTTCTTGCGGCAGCGGATGCCTGCCCTGCCCGGTCTTTCCCAGGTCCGAAAGGTCCTGGTTGAGATCTGCATAGACGGCATGCGGAAGATGCGATTGCTCGTAACCCTCGCGGCGTAGTGCTGAATCGACCAGCGAGAATCGCGCATCGACGATGCGCAGCGCGGGATTGTCGATTTCGGCCGCCAAATCCAGCGGCTCGACCAACGTGGTCCACTTCATGCGATACCCGCCAGTTTCTCGCGCAGGTTGAACAGCATCGCCGCGGTCGCGCCCCAGATGCGCTGGCCGGGCCAGTCGTATTCCAGCACCGCGCGGCGGCGGCCGCGGTAGTCCACTTCCACCCGGCGCAGGTTTTCCGGCGCCATCAGGAAATCCAGAGGCACTTCGAACACGTCCGCCACTTCGTCCGGGTTGGGCACGGCGACGTAGGCCGGATCGATCACCGCCACCACCGGCATCACCCGGAAACCGCTGATGGTGGTGAAGGGGTCGAGAAAGCCGAGCGGCGATATCTGCCCGACGGCAAGTGCGATTTCCTCGTTGCTTTCGCGGATGGCCGCCGCGACCGGGCTGAGGTCGGTGGCTTCGATGCGGCCGCCAGGAAAACTGACTTGGCCACCATGGTGACGCAAACCTTCGGTGCGACGGGTAAGCAGCACCTGGGTACCGTAATCGCGCGGCACCAGACCTGCGAGCACCGCCGATTCCACCGGCGGCCCAGGGGGCAGCAGGTCGACCAATTCCTCGTGGTTCCAGCCCGGGGCGCTGGGCATGGCGGTCAACGGATGCAGGACTTCAAGAAGAGCGGCGCGCTCGCGCAGCAAGGTTTCGAAACCTGCCCGCCGTTGCTCGCGCCCCGGCAGTACCGTTTCCATCAAACGCAGACGTTCGTCATCGTTCATTTGCGACCAGCGGGCGATCTCTGCGGTCGTCCGCAGACAACCTTGGCATAGCCCGTCGTCAGCCAGGGTACAAACGCCGATGCACGGGCTGAGCACGGCGCGGTAAGCAGTATTCATCGAATCAGACACCAACCGGAGCATAGCGCCTGTAATGCGCGCAGTGCCCCGTATGAAAAAAACAGCACTTCAGACAAGGCTACGCCGGCGCTGGGCCGGCGTAGTGGGACTTCGTTATCAAGTACGTGATTCCCGCGGTGGGGAGGACACGTTCCTTGATCCCCACTTTTGCGGGGACGAGGTTTCGGTCAAGCCGCCTGCGCTAGGCGCAGATGGGCCGAAACGTCATTTAACGCTGACCAGCTTCACTTCGAAGACCACGGCCTGGTTCGGGCCAACCGGCGACTGCGGGGTATTGCCGTAGGCCTTGTCGGCCGGCAGCACTACTTCCCAACGCGCACCGGTGGGCATCTGCAGGATGGCTTCGCGCAGACCGGTCAAGGGGATCTCGCTGACCTTGATCGCCATCGGCGCCGGCGGCGCGGTCTGGCCCTGCTGCGGGCTGAAGGTGTCGACGAAGGTACGGCCGTCGCTCAGTGAACCCTTGTACTGCATGGTCACGTTGCTGGCCTGGGTGGGCTTGGCGCCGCTGCCTGCTTCGATCACACGGTACTGGATGCCGCCTGGCAAGCTCTGCACGCCGGCCTTGCTCTTGTTCTGTGCCAGGAAGGCGTCGCTCTTGGTCTTGTTCTCGGCCGAGGCCTTGTCGAACGCGGCCTTGGCTTTTTCCATCTGGCGCTTCTGCATGGTTTCCACGGCAGTACGCAGCTGGGCGACCGGAACGGTGGGTTCCTTCTTGCCGTAGCCTTCCTGCAAAGCCTTGACGACCGTATTGATGTCGACGGCCTCACCGCTTTCGACCAGATTACGGCCGAGGTCGTAACCGAGCGCATAGCTCAGGGCATTCTTGTCGGGCGCCGGCGTGGTTTGCGCGAAGGCGGAGCCGGCTACCAGGGTCATGGCCGCAAGGGTGGCGGCAAGCAAACGCAACTTCATTATCAACAAACCTCCGGTTATGGAATGGGGCGGTCGAACCGCCCCAGTAGGACACGCTAGGATAGCCGTCGGGCTGCTTAACCGCCAGTGACGACGGGCTTGGGACCGGCTATAAAGCCCGAAGTTCCGTCGATTCTTCGGGTCCGTCCGCATGCAACGCAGCGCCGCTTTGCGGTTGCTGGCGGGGCAAATTGCTCTGGCGGAGGCCGCCATAACGGGAATTTAAGGCCGCCCGGGCTTATTTCACGCTCACTAGCTTGACTTCGAAAACCACCGCCAGATTGGGCGGAAATCCCGTGCGCGGGTCGGCTCCATAGGCCTTCTCCGGAGGCAGTGCGATTTCCCACTTCGCGCCGGCTGGCATCAGCAGCAACGTATCGCGCATGCCTTGCATTTCCACATCCTTGATCTTGACCGCTGGAATCTGCGAAGGCTTACGCGCTTCGGCCGGATGCTGGCCCAAGGGGAATGGGCCCGAAAACTCAAGCGCCACCGTGCTGTTGGCAGTCGGCTTGGCGCCGCTGCCGGCTTCGATCACCCGATACTGCACACCGCTGGGCAGCGACTGCACGCCAGCCTTGCTCTTGTTCTGGGCCATGAACGCGGTGCTCTTGACCTTGTTGTCGACCGCCGCTTTCTCAAACGCCGCTTTTGCCTTTTCCTGTCCCCGCTTCTGCATGGTTTCCATGGCAGTGCGCAGCTGGGCGATCGGAACGGTGGGTTCCTTCTTCGCATAAGCGTCTTGAAGCGCCTTGATGACCGTGTTTAGGTCGATGGATTCTCCCGACTCGTTCAAATCTATGCCGGTTTTGTAACCGAGCGCATAGCTGAGGTCGTTCTTGTTGGGCGCCGGTGTGGTTTGCGCCAATGCGGAACCTGCCAGCAGGGCCGTGGCCACGAAGGCGGCAGTGAGCGAACGCAACTTCATTTTCAACAGACTCCAATAGATGAAATGGGGGGGTCGACGACCCCGTAATGCCACACCGGCAAGACGCGGTAGCATAGTCAGCAATGGCCTTGACCGCCGCCTTGTGACCTGCCTCCGGGCCCTAAGTTCCACTTGTTCTTCTCACATTCCTGAAAGCGACCATGACCGATTCCCCAGTCTCCATCAGCCAGCAAGACGGCGTCCGCCGGATCACCGTCAACCGCCCCGACAAGCTCAATGCGCTTAACGGAGCGACCCTGGACGCCTTGTTTGCGGCCTTCGGCGATGCCGCGGGAGACCCTGGCACCCGGGTGATCGTGCTGACAGGGGCTGGTCCGAAGGCGTTCGTGGCCGGGGCCGATATCGCCGAAATGGCTGAGCTGCGGCCTACCCAGGGCCGGGATTTCTCGCTGCGCGGCCAGCGCGTGATGCGCCGGATCGAGACCATGCCCAAGCCGGTCATCGCAATGGTGAACGGCTTCGCACTGGGCGGCGGGCTGGAGCTGGCGATGGCCTGCCATCTGCGGATCGCGGCCGATACCGCAAAGCTGGGGCAGCCGGAAATCAACCTGGGCTTGATTCCCGGATTCGGCGGCACCCAGCGCCTGCAGCGGCTGGCCGGGCGCGCGGCCACGCTGGAACTCTGCCTGCTGGGCGCCCCGGTCGACGCCGCACGCGCCTTGCAATTGGGCATCGTCAATTGCGTGGTCGCCGCCGCAGATCTGGAGGCCGAAACGCTAAAGCTGGCCGAGCAATTGGCGCAAGCGGCGCCCTTGGCCCTGCGCGGCACGCTGGATGCGGTGAACGTGGGCGGCGAGTGCGCCATCGAAGAAGGCCTGCAATACGAAACCGCGCAATTCGGGCTGATGTTTTCCACCGACGACATGCGCGAAGGCACTCGCGCGTTCCTGGAACGCCGCAAGCCCGTTTTCAGCGGGACCTAAGTGGAACCGCAGGCAGCCGGCGATCGACACGACTGCAACGACGGCGAACGTCTGTCGCGATTGCTGGCGGCCGACGATATCGATGCCGCGATCGAAGCAGGGCTGATGCGGTTCGCTCCCTGCGCTGCTTGCGATCCCATGGACTCTGCGCGAATCGGCGCAGAACAGAAGCGCTTGAACGCGGCATGGGCAGCGCGCGAACGCTACCTTGCGCGCAAGTCGAGACTCGCGCGGCGCGCCGAAGAGCGGGATACCCGCCGCGCATCTACGTTGCAGGAAAGAAAAAGCGCGCTACCCCCCGCCGCCGCCGCCATCCTGGCGCGCGCCAAAGCCAAGGCTGCCGAGCGCAGCAAGCAATGACCGTTGCCGCCAAGCGCAGCAGGACGTTGAAACCCGATGAGGTCCGCGAATTGTTTTCGCGACTGGCCGAACTCAACCCGCACCCGACTACCGAACTGGCCTATACCACGCCCTTCGAATTGCTGGTGGCGGTGATCCTGTCCGCGCAGGCCACCGACGTCGGCGTCAACAAGGCCACGCGGAAACTCTATCCGGTCGCCAATACTGCTGCGGCCATCCTCGCGCTGGGCGAAGATGGCCTGAAGCCTTATATCGCCACCATCGGTCTGTTCAACGCAAAGGCCAAGAACGTCATCGCCACCTGCCGCATTCTCGTGGAGCAATACAGCGGCCAAGTGCCCCGCGACCGCGCCGCACTGGAAGCCCTGCCCGGCGTGGGACGAAAAACCGCCAACGTGGTCATGAATACCGCCTTCGGCGAACCGACCATTGCTGTGGACACGCACATCTTTCGCGTCTGCAACCGCACTGGGCTGGCGCCAGGCAAGGATGTCCGTGCGGTGGAAGACAAGCTGATCAAGGTCGTACCCGACGACTACAAGCAGGACGCGCACCATTGGCTGATCCTGCATGGGCGTTATGTATGCAAGGCAAGAAAGCCCGATTGCCCGCAGTGCGTGATCCGCGACTTGTGCCGCTTCAAGGACAAGACGCCTGGCCAACCGTCCTGAGGTCAAGGTCCAGGCAACCCTTGCGTTGTCATCCCGAGCCTAGTGAGGGATCCGCTTCACCGCTCACAACAGCAGATCCCTCGCTACGCTCGGGATGACATGCGATTTTTCAGAACTTGCTTGGCGCATGTGCAGCCGCTTTCGCGCCGGCAGCCTTCCGTCGCTGCTTTCAGTCAGAGATGCCGGCGACCCTGGCCGTCGACGACCTGCTCGCCGTCCTCTTTCGTGAAAGCGCCATGTTGCGGCTTGGGCAGCAAGTCCAGCACTCGCTCTGAGGGCCGGCATAGCGCTACGCCCACTGGCGATACCACCAGCGGGCGGTTGATGAGCAGCGGGTGGGAAACCATCGCATCCAGCAAAGCCTCTTCGCCCAGCGAGCCATCGTCCAGGCCGAGCTCGTGGTACGGCGTGCCCTTCTCCCGTAGCAGCGCGCGTGCCGGAACAGCCATGCGCTGCAGCAACCACACCAGCATTTGGCGGCTGGGAGGTGTTTTCAGATACTCGATCACATGCGGCTCGATGCCGGCGTTGCGGATCATGGCCAGCGTATTGCGCGAGGTGCCGCAATCGGGGTTGTGATAGATGACGATGTCGATGGTGGATGGACCCATGTCAGGTTCCCGGCGGGAAAGCGGACGCGCATCATGCCCTGCGACGCCGATTCGGGGGTCGAACGCTACCGCTGATGCACAAAAAGTGTCATCGCGACGAAATAAGACAGCTTTGTCACAATAACGCAAACTTCACGGACTAGCCTGCGCGGCATCTTCCCACGCCCGAAGGGCTTTCCCATGAAACTGTCGCGTTCCACTCTGTCCCTCGCCCTGCTTGCGGCGCTGGTCGCCCCCGCTGCGCACGCCGAAATCGCCATCGACGTGATCGGCGGCTCGGAAGTCTCCTTTGAAGGCCTGGTACAGGCCGACTACAACTACTTCGACAACGATTTCACCAACTTCAACGGCGACCTGCCGGACGGCGACGACTCGGACAACGAACTTCGCCGCGCCGAGCTGGTGCTGAAGGGCAAGGGCCCGGGCAATTTCGAATGGGTGCTGGGCTACGACGCCAAGGACGACAAATTCCTGGACGCCAACGTCAAGTACAAGTTCGGCAACAACGCCAACCACTTCATCCAGGTCGGCCAGTTCAAGCAGCCGGGCGCCTCGCTGGAAGAACTGTCCAGCACCAAGAACAACGACTTCATCGCCAAGTCCTCCATCACCAACAGCCTGGGCACGCCGCGCCGCGTAGGTTTCCAGTACAACTACGGCGACAACAACTGGGCTTTGACCGCCAGCTATTTCGGTCGTGAAATGACCCGCAACCGCGAACACGGCGGCGGCTACGCCCTGCGCGGCTACTGGGCGCCGATCAACGAAACCGGCAGCATCCTGCACTTCGGCCTGTCCTATCTCGACCGCGACACCGATGCCGATTTCCTGCGTTTGCGCGCCCGTCCGCTGGCCGACCTGACGCCCACCCGTTACATCGACACGGGCAGCACCGGCCTGCGCAACAGCGACCGCGTCAGCAACCTCGGCGCCGAAGCGCTTTGGGTCACCGGTCCGTTCAAGGTGCAGGCCGAGTACATGAAGACCGACGTGCAGCGTTACGGCGGCTTCGACGATTTCAGCGGCGACGGCTTCTATGTCTCGGGCTTGTGGAACATCTCGGGCGAAACCTGGGGTTACAAGTCGGGCGTGCCGGTCACCAACCTGCCGGACGATCCGACCAAGGGCCTGTGGCAGCTGGGCCTGCGTTACGACACCATCGACCTGAACGATGGCAGCGTGACCCCGGGCGCCACTCCGACTGCAGCGCCGATCGTCAACGGCGTGCTGGGCGGCAAGATGGATTCGTGGACGGTCGGCGTGAACTGGTACTGGCGCTCGAACTTCAAGTTCATGCTGAACTATGTGATGGTCGACGCGGAGAAATACAACAACGCCGTGGGCTTCCGCCGTGTTGTGGACGACAACCCGAACATCCTTGAAGCCCGCGTCCAGTTCTATTGGTAATAGCGACTGCTCTACGCAACAAGCCGAAGCGCGGCGCAAGCCGCGCTTCTTTTTTGTGTCCGTCTGGAAGGCCGTCATCCCAGGCCGTCATATTTCTGTCGCATTCGAGACACGCCGTTGTCATGCAAACGTCGTGGAATGCCCATCAGCGGCACAAGCCGCGACTTTCCTAACCAGGAGCCACCCGTGTTGAACTCCCTCAAATCGCGCGTCGCGGTGCTGGCCCTCGCGGCCGCATTCTCGACCACAGCAATGGCCGCCGATGTCACCGGCGCCGGCGCCTCGTTCGTGTACCCGGCCATGTCCAAGTGGTCGGCCGATTACAAGCAGGCCTCCGGCAAGCAGGTCAACTACCAGTCCATCGGTTCGGGCGGCGGCATCGCCCAGATCAAGGCCGGCACGGTCGATTTCGGTTCTTCCGATGCGCCGTTGAAGCCCGATGAGCTGGCCAAGTTCGGCCTGGCGCAATTCCCGTCGGTGATAGGCGGCATCGTGCCGGTGCTCAACGTGCCCGGCGTCGCCGCAGGCGCGCTGAAGCTGGACGGCGAGACCCTGGGCAACATCTTCCTGGGCAAGATCACCAAGTGGAACGACCCGGCCATCGTGGCCCTCAACGGCGGCGTGCAGCTGCCCGACACCAAGATCACGGTCGTGCACCGCTCCGATGGCTCGGGCACCACCTTCAACTTCGTCAACTACCTGTCCAAGGTCAATGCCGAGTGGAAGAGCAAGGTCGGCGAAGGCACTTCGGTCAAGTGGCCGGTGGGCATCGGCGGGAAGGGCAACGAAGGCGTGGCCGCTTATGTCAAGCAGATCAAGGGCGGCATCGGCTACGTCGAACTGTCCTACGCGCTGCAGAACAAGATGACCTATTCGCGCATGAAGAACGCCGCCGGCAACTTCATCGTGCCCAGCGACGACAGTTTCGCCGCTGCCGCCGAGAGCGCCGAATGGGGTTCGTCAAAGGACTTCTACCTGGTGATGACCAACGCGCCGGGCGCCCAGTCCTGGCCGATCACCGCCACCAACTTCATCCTGATGTACAAGCAGCCCAAGAACGCCGCCGGCGCCAAGGGCGCCAAGGAATTCTTCCGCTGGGTCTACAAGAGCGGCGACGGACAAGCCAAGGCGCTGGGTTACGTCCCCCTGCCGGCCGCCCTGGTGCAGCAGATCGAGACCTACTGGTCGCAGAACATGGCGTATTGATCGATGTCGTATTGAACGACGGGTCTCTCTCCCCCAAGGTCGTTCGAAGAGCGTGGATCGCAAGATCCACGCTTTTTTTTGCCCAGCGGCGGGCGGAGCGCTCGATTTTTCGCCGAGCGCGCGGTTCGCGAAGCGGTGATGGATCCGCGCAAAACCTCGCGGCCGCACGGCTGCCCGCAGTCGGCGATCCCACCAAAAGCCCCTGTTCGCGCGGGTGATCGAACGCACAAATCCCCAGTCATACGCCTGTAACAAAAACATCATTTCATGGCGTACCCGCCGGCAGCAGCGCCGGTACCTCGGTTATACGGAGCTCGATACCATGAACCTGAAGCCGGCGCGCATCGCCCTGCTGACACTTTCGGCCACCCTGATCCTGGCGGGCTGCAAGCCTGCCGACAATGCCGCGCCCGCCAGCGGCGCGCCGGACGCGGGCACGCCAGCCGCGGCTGCGGCCAACAATCCAAACGCCGCAGAAATCTCCGGTGCCGGGGCCTCCTTCATCTATCCGCTGGTGTCCAAATGGTCGGCCGACTACAACGTCGCCACCGGCGCCAAGATCAACTACCAGTCCATCGGTTCGGGCGGCGGTATCGCCCAGATCAAGGCCGGTACCGTGGATTTCGGCTCCACCGACAAGCCGCTCTCGCCTGAGGAGCTGGCGCAGTCGGGCCTGGGGCAATTTCCCTCGGCGATCGGCGGCGTGGTTCCGGTGATCAATGTGGAAGGCCTCCAGCCCGGCCAGCTGAAGCTGACCGGCGCGCTGCTGGCCGACATCTTCCTGGGCAAGATCACCACCTGGAACGACGCGGCCATCGCCGGCGCCAACCCGGGCGTGGCCCTGCCGGCCGGCAAGATCAGCATCGTGCATCGCTCCGATGGTTCGGGCACCACCTTCAACTTCTCCAACTACTTGGCCAAGGTCAGCCCGGAATGGAAGACCAAGGTTGGCGAAGGCACTTCGGTGAAATGGCCGGGCGGCGTGGGCGGCAAGGGCAATGAAGGCGTGGCCTCGTACGTGAAGCAGATCAAGGGTTCCATCGGCTATGTCGAATTGGCCTACGCGCTGCAGAACCAGATGCCGTACGCCTCGCTGCAGAACGCGGCCGGCAACTACGTGCAGCCGAACGCGGAGACATTCGCCGCTGCGGCCGCCAGCGCCGACTGGGCCAATGCCAAGGACTTCAACCTGGTCATCACCAACGCGCCGGGCGCCAACGCGTGGCCGATCACCGCCACCAACTTCATGCTGATGTACAAGCAGCCGAAGGACGCCAAGCGCAGCGCCGATACCCTGGCCTTCTTCAAATGGGCCTTCGAAAACGGCCAGGCGCAGGCCAGCGAACTGCACTACGTGCCGCTGCCGCCCGAGCTGGTGAAGCAGATCGAGGCGTACTGGGCCAGCGAATTCAAGTAAGGAACGGGTTGATATCCATAACAAAGAAAGAAGCGTCATTCCCGCGAAGGCGGGAACCCAGGGACTTTGCTTTTTGCAGTTGCAAGCCGGCAATGGAAGCGAAAGTCGCTGGGTCCCCGCCTTCGCGGGGATGACGGTGAGTTTGTTCTGAGTGGCACTTACCGCCGATAGATTCGCTTGAATGACGACCTCCGGAAACCAATGAACGCCATCGCCACCCCCCTCGTCCCCCATAGCAAACGCGACCTGGCCGACGCCCGCAACGACCGCCTGTTCCGCTGGCTGCTGACCGCCACCGTGGCCTTCGTGCTGGTGGCGCTGGCCACCGCCGCGCTGTCCATGCTGTGGGGCGGCCGCGAAGTCCTGGAAACCGAAGGCCTGAGCTTCTTCTATTCTTCCGAATGGAACCCGGTCGAGAACAAGTACGGCGCGCTGGCGCCCATCTACGGCACCATCGTCACCGCGGTGATCGCCATGTTGATCGCGGTGCCGGTGAGTTTCGGCATCGCCTTCTTTCTGACCGAAGTCGCCCCGCGCTGGCTGCGCGGCCCGGTGGGAACGGCGATCGAATTGCTGGCTGGCATTCCCTCCATCATCTACGGCATGTGGGGCTTGTTCGTGCTGGTGCCGGTGATGACCGAATACGGCACGCCGTGGCTCAACGACCACATCGGCACCCTCCCCTACATCGGCGTGTTCTTCCGCGGGCCTCCGCTGGGCATCGGCGTGCTGACCGCCGGATTCGTGCTGGCGATCATGGTCGTTCCCTTCATCAGCTCGGTGATGCGCGAAGTGTTCCTGACCGTGCCGCAACGACTGAAGGAATCGGCCTACGCACTGGGTTCCACCAAATGGGAAGTCAGCTGGGACATCGTGCTGCCTTATACGCGCAGCGCGGTGATCGGCGGCATCTTCCTGGGCCTGGGCCGCGCGCTGGGCGAGACCATGGCGGTGGCCTTCGTCATCGGCAACACCGTCAGCCTGTCCGCCTCGCTGCTCGAGCCGGGCACCACCATCGCCGCATTGATCGCCAACGACTTCGGCGAAGCCACCGAAACCTACCGTTCTGCACTCCTGCTGCTGGGCTTCGTGCTGTTCATCGTCACCTTCATCGTGCTGGCGATCGCGCGCTACATGCTGATGCAACTCTCACGCAAGGAGGGCAACTGATGAGCGCCAACCAAGCCGCTGCCGGCCTCTACCGCCGCCGCAGCATCGTCAACGTGGTCGCACTGGTACTGTCCTGCGCCACTGCGCTGTTCGGCCTGTTCTTCCTGGCCTGGATCCTGTGGACGCTGGTGGCCAAGGGCATCCACGGCATCAACTGGCAGCTGTTCACCCAGATGACGCCGCCGCCGATGCAGGAAGGCGGCCTGGCCAACGCGTTCTTCGGCAGCGCGGTGATGTGCGGGCTTGCGATCCTGATCGGCACTCCCCTGGGCGTGCTGGCCGGGACCTGGCTGGCCGAATACGGCAACGCGCGCAAAGCGGGCACCGTGGTGCGGTTCGTCAACGACATCCTGTTGTCGGCCCCGTCCATCGTACTGGGCCTGTTCGTGTACACCCTCTTCATCATGCAGTTCGGCGGCGGTTTTTCCGCCCTGGCCGGCGCGTTGGCCTTGGCCTTCATCGTGCTGCCGGTGGTGGTGCGCACTACCGACGAAATGCTGCGCCTGGTGCCCTCGCAGATGCGCGAGGCGGCGCTGTCGCTGGGCGTTCCGCAATGGAAGGTGATCGTGCAGGTGCTGTACCGCAGCGCCTCGGCCGGCATCGTCACCGGCATCCTGCTGGCGCTGGCGCGCATCAGCGGCGAAACCGCCCCGCTGCTGTTCACCGCCTTCGGCAGCCAGTACTGGAACGCCAACATCACCCAGCCGATGGCGAGCGTGCCGGTGGTGATGAACCAGTTCGCCGGCAGCCCCTACGAATCCTGGCAGACGTTGGCCTGGGCCGGCGCATTGGTCCTGACCGTGTTCGTACTCCTCATCAGCCTGAGTGCGCGCGGCATCCTGCTGCGCAACAAGATCTCCAATGACTAATCTCTTCTCGGACCCGGCCATGAACGACGTTCAACGCAATGATTCCACCCAGCGGATCACCACGGTGACCACCGAACGCGGCGCGATCCCGCCCTCGCCGGTGAAGCTGGAAGCCAGGGGACTGGATTTCTACTACGACAAGTTCCATGCGCTGAAAAGCATCAATCTGGAGATCCCGGAAAAGCGCGTAACCGCGCTCATCGGCCCCTCCGGCTGCGGCAAATCGACGCTGCTGCGCATCTTCAACCGCATCTACGCGCTGTACCCGAAGATGGAGGCCAAGGGCGAAGTGATACTGGACGGCGAGAACATCCTGTCGCCCAAGTATCCGATGAACCGCCTGCGCAGCAAGGTCGGCATGGTGTTCCAGAAGCCGGTGCCGTTTCCGATGACCATCTACGAGAACATCGCCTACGCCATCCGTCACCACGAGAACATCTCCAAGGCCGACATGAACGACCGCGTGGAGCACGCGCTCAACCAGGGCGCGCTGTGGGGCGAGGTTAAGGACAAGCTGGGCCAGAGCGCGCTGGGTCTTTCCGGCGGCCAGCAGCAGCGCCTGTGCATCGCACGCGCGGTGGCGCTGAAACCGGACGTGCTGCTGCTGGACGAACCGACCTCGGCGCTGGACCCCATTTCGACCAGCCGCATCGAGCAATTGGTGGAGGAACTGAAGAAGGACTACACCATCGCCATCGTCACCCACAACATGCAGCAGGCAGCGCGCGTTTCCGACTACACCGCCTTCATGTATCTGGGCGATCTGATCGAGCACGACGTGACTTCAAACATCTTCTCCAGCCCCAAAAAGCAGCAGACGGAAGATTACATCACGGGTCGATTCGGGTGAGGGACATGCTTGGCGGACGCCTTCAGGGCGTCTGCCATGTCCCGAACGCCCGGCCATGGATGGCCGGGCCGGAGTATCCGGAGCCGCTATGTCGCGCCATGGATGGCAACCCACAAACTGACCGAAACCTGCAACATTCCAAGGAAAGCCCATGAGCACCCAACCGCACGAACACATCGTCAAGAGCTACGACGAAGAACAGCGCCGCCTGGTCGGCGAGATCCTGCACATGGGCGGGATGGCCGTCGCCCAGTTGGAAGCCGCGCTGGACGTGGTCGAACGCCGCGACGACCGCGCCGCGCAACGCATCATCGCCAACGATATCGAGATCGACAAACTTGAAGCCAAGATCAGCCACGACGTGATGCAGCTGGCGCTGCGCGGGCCGATGGCGCGCGACCTGCGCGAGATCCTGGCCGGCCTGCGCATTCCTTCCGACATCGAACGCATCGGCGACTACGCCGCCAACGTGGCAAAGCGATCCATCGCGCTGAACGTGTCGCCGCCGGTGCCGCATACCACCAACTTGCGCGCACTGGGACGTCTGGCCGCACGCCAGGTCAGCGATGTACTGGAGGCCTACCGCGAAGGCGACGCCGACCGTGCCCTGATGGTGCGCGCGCGCGATGCCGAACTGGATGCGCAGTACACCGCCCTGTTCCGCGAGCTGCTGACCTACATGATGGAGGATGCGCGCAACATCACCCCGTGCACGCACCTGCTGTTCATGGCCAAGAACCTGGAACGCATCGGCGACCACGCCACCAATATCGCCGAGAACATCTGGTTCCTGGTCCATGGCGACCAGCCACTGCCGCCGCGCGACAAGCGCGACGACACCAGCACCACCGGCGCGGTCTGACTGCGCCGCCAGCATGAATCGGAAATAACCGGCGCGGGCGGCCGCGAACCCTTCCCCGCCCTAACCCTCTCTTTTGTCACTGTCAGGCATGGCGCAACGGCGGCATGCTGCAGTCACGGAGAGGGAATGAACAGCGCAATAGCGAGCACCCACTATTCGGCCGACGATCTGGCCGCTGCCCGCGCCGGCGATCTTGCCGCACTGCAGCGCGTGCTGGCCCAGTCGCGGCAGAACCTGCGCCGCTACGCCGAATACCACTGCAACATCAACGATGCCGAAGACGCGGTGCAGGAAAGCATGATCCTGGTCTCGCGCCGGATCGGCGACTTGCGCGTACTGGAATCCTTTGCCTCCTGGCTGTTCCGTATCGTCAAACGCGAGTGCAACCGCATGAAACGCGGGTTACGCATGCTAACGGGCGATGCGATTACCGAGGACATCCAGCCCACCTGCAGTTTCGAGCCGGTGGAGCTGCGCCAAGACGTGGCCGCGGCGCTGGAATCGCTGCCTCCCCACTACCGCGAAATCATCCTGTTGCGCGACCTGGAAGGCTATTCCATCGAGGAACTGGCGCACCGTTTGGATCTCAATCGTGCAGCGGCCAAATCGCGCCTGCATCGGGCGCGCGTACTGACCCGTGAATACCTCCTTTCCACAGACCCGGCCTGAATGCTGCATCCCTGTCCGTCCCGGCCCCGTACAACCGATTGCGCAAAGCTCGTGTTGCCGCAGTGCACACAGGCCGATAACTCTTCGCCGCTACACTTCCACCACACCCCGCGGGCCACCCGCATCCCAGGAGCAATGCCATGAGCAAGTCCAACCAGAAACCCGTTTCCATCGCCCTGTGCACCGCCCTTGTCGGCGGCCTTGCCCTGTCGGCGTCTGCGTTCGCCATGCAGCCGTTGGCGCAGGGCTACCTGCTTTCGGCTACCGCCGATGCCGGCGGCGAGAAGGCGGCCGAAGGCAAGTGCGGCGAAGGCAAGTGCGGCATCGAGAAAGTGGATACCGACAAGGACGGCAAGGTCTCGCGCGCCGAGTTCACCACCGCCCATGCCGACAAGGCCGACAAGTTCGACGGCATCGACACCAACAAGGACGGCTTCATCGACGCGGCCGAGCACAAAGCCCATTCGGAAGGCAAATGCGGCGAAGGCAAGTGCGGCGGCGACAAGAAGAAAGCCGACGCCAAGGCCGACAAAGCCGAGGGCAAGTGCGGTGAGGGCAAGTGCGGCGGCAGCGTCTGACACTTCTGTAACGACTGGATGAAACCGATCCTGCCAGAGTCCAGTGCCGGACTAGGCCTGCGGCGCGCCCTGCTGGGCGCGCTGCAGGACGCACCCGCAGGCGCATTCGATTTCCTCGAATGCGCCCCGGACAACTGGATCGGCATCGGCGGCAGGTACGGCGCGGCGCTGGAGCAGCTTTCCGCACGTCACCCGATCACCTGCCACGGGCTTTCCCTCTCGCTCGGCGGCGTGGCGCCGCTGGACGAGACTTTCCTGGCGCGCGTGCGCCGCTTTCTGGACCGCCACCAGGTCGCTCTCTACAGCGAGCACCTCAGCTACTGCACCGACGACGGCCATCTGTACGACCTGATGCCGATCCCTTTCACCGAAGAAGCCGTCCACCACGTCGCCGCACGCATCGCCCGCGTGCAGGATGTGCTGGGGCGTCGCATCGCGGTGGAGAACGTTTCCTACTACGCCGCGCCCTACCAGGCGATGGACGAGGTCGATTTCGTCAACGCCGTGTTGGCCGAAGCCGATTGCGACCTGTTGCTGGACGTCAACAACATCTTCGTCAACGCCATCAACCATGGTTACGACGCCCACGACTTCCTGGCACGGATGCCGACCGCGCGCATCGCTTCGTACCACATCGCCGGCCACTACGACGAAGCCGACGATCTGAAGGTCGATACCCACGGCGCCCCCGTGAAAGAAGACGTCTGGTCGCTGCTGCAAAGCGCCTACCGGCTGCACGGCGTGCACCCGACCTTGCTGGAACGCGACTTCAACTTTCCCGCGATGCCGGTGCTGCTGGCCGAAGTGGAGCGCATCCGCGAACTGCAGCGCGCCGCCGCCAGCCGGGAAGTTCCGGTAGCTGCCCGTGGCTGAAGCGCTGCGCCAACAACAGTTCGAATTGGCCGCGCACCTGCGTGACCCTGACTCCCATGCGGCGCCCCCCGGGCTGGAGGATCGCCGCCTGGCGATCTACCGTGACCTTTTCTTCAACAATATCGAAGGGCTGCTGTCCGGCAACTTCCCGGTCATCCGCAAGACGCTGGGCGAACAGCACTGGCGCTCGCTCGCCCGGCAGTTCTATGCGCAACACCGCAGCCATACGCCACTGTTTGCCGAGATAGGCAGGGAATTCATCCGATTCCTGCAGGAACGGGCCGAAGGCGACGCCGGCGACCCGGCCTGGCTGGCCGAAATGGCGCAATACGAATGGGTGGAACTGGGCCTGCAGGTGGCCGACAACGAAACCCCCGCCCACGATGCCGATGGCGATCTGTTGACGGGCATTCCGGTGTTGTCGCCAATCGCATGGCCCCTGGCCTATGCCTGGCCGGTGCAGCACATTGGTCCGGACTACCAGCCCGAAATGCCGCCCGAAGCGCCCACGCTGCTGCTGGTAAGACGCGATGCCCAGTACGAGATCCGTTTCGCCGAAATCTCTCCTCTGGTTTACCGCCTGATCGAGATACTGCGCGCGGGCGAAAACAGCGGCCGCCATGCGCTGGAGCAACTGGCTGCCGAAGCCGGAGTTGCAGACCTGCCCGCTTTCATCGAACAAGGCCGCGCCATGCTCGTGCGCATGCGCGAAGAAGGAACCCTGCTGGGCACCGCCCCGTAGGAGCGCCCCATGGGCGCGAGCTCTTCGTTACGAGCAAGAAGCTCGCGCCCATGGGGCGCTCCTACGGGAATCGTTGCGGGCTCTGCTACGCTTGTTGCGATGACGAGCCCAGACGAACCCTTGCCGACCACGCCCATGTCCCGCCGTTTCCGCGGCTTCCTGCCCGTGGTCGTGGACGTGGAAACCGGCGGCTTCGATTGGAATCGCCACGCATTGCTGGAAATCGCGGTGGTGCCTATCGACCTTGACGAAAACGGCGCCTTCGTCTTGGGCGAAACAGCCAGCGCTCACCTGATTCCCGCGCCTGGCACCGACATCGACCCTAAATCGCTGGAAATCACCGGCATCGTGCTGGACCACCCTTTCCGCCTGGCCAAGCCCGAGAAGGAAGCGCTGGAACACGTGTTCGCGCCGGTGCGCGCGGCGATGAAGAAACACGGCTGCCAGCGCGCGATCCTGGTTGGGCACAACGCGCATTTCGATCTCAACTTCCTCAACGCCGCGGTCGCCCGCTCTGGGCACAAGCGCAATCCTTTTCATCCCTTCAGCGTCTTCGACACGGTGACCATGGCCGGCATGGCCTACGGGCAGACCGTGCTGGCCCGCGCGGTGCAAGCCGCCGGCATGGAGTGGAATGCAGACGACGCCCATTCGGCCGTCTACGACACCGAACAGACCGCGCGCCTATTCTGCAAGATCGCCAACGCGTGGCCGAAGCCTGCTTGAACCGGCAGCCGGCAGCCGGTAATCGGTAATCGGTAATCGGCAGCCGGTAGCTGCTCAGTCGGGCACCGGCGCCACCGCCGGACCGCGCGCTCCCAGCGTGGCCCCCGCCGAAGCCACCACCACTGCGATGATGGCCAGCCATTGCAGCAGGCCCAATTGTTCGTGCAGGAAAGCGAAACCGCATAACGCGCCGATGGCCGGTTCCAGGCTCATCAGCATGCCGAAGGTGCGCACGGGCAAACGGGTCAGGGCCACCATTTCCAGGCTGTAAGGCAGCGCCATGGACAGCAGGGCCACACCGATGCCCGCCGGCAGCAAGGCTGGCGCCAGCAAAGCCATGCCCGATTCCATCACCCCCCACGGCACCGCCACCACCGCTGCGATGGTCGCGCCCAGCGCGACCGTCTGCGCGCCATGGTCGGCGCCGGCTTTCTGCCCGAATACGATGTACAACGCCCAGCACAACCCTGCGCCCAACGCATACGCCACACCCAACGGATCCAGCGCCGCATGCTGTTCCGACCACGGCACCAGCAACAGCAAACCGCCTACCGCCAGAGCCACCCAGCCGACGTCGCGCAAGCGCCGCGAACCCAACAGCGCAAGCCCAAGCGGACCGGTGAACTCCAGCGCGATGGCGATGCCCAGCGGTATGGTCTGCAGCGAAAGGTAGAACAGCGTGTTCATCACCCCCAGCGAGACGCCGTAACCCAGCAACATGCGCCACGGTAATGTGCGCCACGGCATGCGCCAGGGCCGCAGCACGATCCACAGCATCAAGGTGCCGAAGGCCAGGCGCAGCGAAGTGGCGCCCAGTGCGCCCACCACCGGGAACAGGCTCTTGGCCAGGCTCGCACCAAGCTGGATGGAGAACATCGCAACCAGCAGAAGCAGGACGGGAATCAGTACCGATTCGGCGGGGCGGGAGGTATTCATTGACGTGCCTGGTGGGGTTTGCCGCAGTAACTTGCTTTCAGTTGCGACCTTGACTCAAGGCGCGTGGACGCCGTACTTGTCGAGGATCTTGCGCACGCGATCCAATGGAATCGCTTCGGCGGTATTGCCGTTGCCGCTGACGGTGGTGGCCATGAACAGCGAGTTGTAGACCGCTTCTTCCACCGCATCGACGCTGGCCTGGAACACGCCGCTCATCTGCTCGTTGGCCAGTTCGGTGGTGGTGTGTCGCGGCGCATCGAAGGCCCGACGCACCGAAGCCGCGGTCGAGAACGCCAGCGCATAGTCGCCGCTGCCGTTGGAGGCGGAACTGCCGGTGCGTCCCAGACCCATCATCGCGCGCGAAGCGAGCCGCCGCAGGTTGCGGTCGCTCAGCGGCGCGTCGGTAGCGATGACGATGATGACCGAACCGTCGCCGCGATCGTCAGCCGGGCCATCTTCGGCTCCTGCTTGCGAGGCGACTGCGTTCTGGAAGGCATAGCGTCCCAGTTCGCGGCCCACCGGCGCGCCTGCCACCTGCAGCACGCCGCCAAAATTGCTTTGCACCAGCACACCCACGGTCCAACCGCCAAGACTTTGCGGAAGCACGCGGGAAGAAGTGCCGATGCCGCCCTTCCAGCCGAATGCGATGGTGCCGGTACCGGCGCCCACGCTGCCTTCCTGCACCGGCCCGGCCTTCGCGGTTTCCAGGGCGCGCCTGACCGCTTCGGCGGTGACGGGGCGAGTGCGGATGTCGTTGAGGTCGCCGTCGTTGGTTTCGCCCACCACCGGGTTGATCGAACGCACCTGCTGCATGTCGGGCTGTTCCAGCAACCAGGCGGCCATGGCATCGGCTGCTTTCCACACGCACAACGTGCAGGTGAGCAGGACCGGCGTTTCCAATTCGCCCAATTCGTTGATCTGCGTGCTGCCGGCGAACTTGCCGAAGCCGTTGCCCACGTGCAAGGCAGCCGGCACCCGCGAGCGGTAGGCGTTGCCTTCGTGCGGCAGGATCGCGGTGACGCCCGTGCGCACGCGCTCGCCTTCGCGCAGGGTTACCTGGCCTACGCGCACGCCAGCCACGTCGGTGATGGCGTTATTGGCGCCCGGCGCGAATATCCCCGGCGCCACGCCGAGTTCGCGCGCCCGCATGCGCTCCTGCGCCGCCAGTGGCCAGATCGATGCGGCGAAAAGCAAGCCCACTGCCATGCGACGGAACAGGACCGGTACCGGGTTGTGCATGCGATCTCCGTGGAGTGGTTCTGAAGGATTCCGGCAGGCGGCCGATCAGCGTCGCTGACGCACCGCTTCGAACAGCGTGATGCCGGTGGCGACCGAGACATTGAGGCTTTCGATATCGCCCGGCATCGGAATCTTGACCAGCCCGTCGCAGTGCTCGCGCGTGAGCCTGCGCATGCCGTCGCCCTCGCCGCCCAGCACCAGCGCCACATTGCCACGCAGATCGGTGTCGTAAAGCGAGGCTTCGGCTTCGCCGGCCAACCCGTAGATCCAGACGCCCAACTGCTGCAGATCGCGCAGGCAGCGCGCCAGATTGGTAACCGGAAACACCGGCAGCCTATCGGCCGCGCCTGCTGAGGTTTTGCGAACGGTGGCATTCACCGGCGCAGACTTGTCCTTGGGAATCACCACGGCGGTGGCGCCCGCCGCGGCCGCGCTGCGCAGGCAAGCGCCCAGGTTGTGCGGATCCTGCACGCCGTCCAGCACCAGCACCAGCGCCTTGCCTTCCGCGGCTTCGATCAATCCGGCCAGTTCGCCTTCATCCCAGGTCTTGGCCGCGGCATAACGCGCCACCGCACCCTGATGGCGCACCGACCCACCCACGCCGTCCAGCGCCTGCTGGGTCACGCGGCGCACCTCGATGCCCTTGCGGCGCGCGTTCTCTTCGATCTCGGTAACGCGCGGGTTCTTGCTGCCGGCTTCCAGCAGTATTTCCCGCACGTTGTCGGCATCGTTTTCGATGGCCGAAGCCACCGCGTTGATGCCGGCGATCCATTGGTTCTGTTTGCTCATTGTCCGGGACTAGAAAATAAAGAGGGATGGAAGGTAGGAGCGTCCCATGGGCGCGAGCTCTTGGCGATGCATCAAGAGCAAAAGCTCGCGCCCATGGGGCGCTCCTACCGCAGTCAATATTTTTCTTTCTTCTGTTTCGCCGGCTGCCCACGCGGAGGCAAGCCCTGCACCTGCTTCTCGTCGGCCAGTTTGAAGTCGATCTTGCGCTCTTCCAGGCTGGCCTTCATCACCACGATACGGACCTGATCTCCCAGACGGAACACCATGCCACGGCGCTCGCCGCTCAGCGTCTTTCGAATCGGGTCGAAGTGGTAATAATCGTGCGGCAGCTGAGTCACATGCACCAAGCCGTTGACCTTGGAGTCCTTCAACTCCACGAACAGGCCGAAGCTCGTCACCCCGCTGATCACGCCATCGAACTGCCCGCCCACGTGCTGCTCCATCCACGCGGCGCGGTAGCGTTCGTCGACCTCGCGCTCGGCCTCGTCGGCGCGGCGCGCGCGCTCGGAGCATTGCAACGAAAGCGCCGCCATCTGGTGGCTGGAATACAGGAATTTCTCCGGCTTGCCTCCTGTCAGCGCGTATTTGATAGCCCGATGCACCAGCAGGTCGGGATAGCGACGGATCGGCGAAGTGAAATGCGCGTACGCCGCCAGCGCCAGGCCGAAATGGCCGGCATTGTCCGGGGTGTACACCGCCAGGCTCTGGCTGCGCAGCACCACCGACTCCAACAACGCCACATCGGGGCGCTCGCGAATCTTTTTCAGCAACTGGGTGAAGTCGCGCGGCTGCACTTTCGACCACGGCGGCAGGCTCAACTTGAATTCCTTCAGGAACTCCAGCAGATCGGCGTACTTGGACTCCGGCGGCCGATCGTGCACGCGGTACGGCGCGGGAATGTGCGTGCTCAGCAGGTACTTGGCCGCTTCCACGTTCGCCGCGATCATGCATTCCTCGATCAGCTTGTGCGCGTCATTACGCTGCAGCATGCCGGCCTGGGTGACTTCGCCGCGGTTGTCCAGCACGAAGCGCACTTCGGAAGTCTCGAACTCGATCGCGCCGCGCTTCTCGCGCGCCTTGGCCAGCACATGGAACAGCTGGTACAGGCGGTCGACCTGAGGCATCTGCGCACCGATAGCCTGGCGGGCGTCTTCGTCGTTCTCGCCCACCGCGTTCCAGACCTGGGTGTAGGTCAGGCGAGCATGCGAATTCATCACCGCTTCGTAGAACCTGGACGAAGTCACCTCGCCGTTGCGGTCGATCTGCATATCGCAGACGAAGCACATGCGGTTGACCTTGGGGTTCAGCGAGCAGATGCCGTTGGACAGCGTCTCGGGCAGCATCGGTACGACGAAGCCCGGGAAGTACACCGAGGTAGCGCGCTTTTGCGCTTCGTCGTCCAGTGGTGTGCCCGGCCGCACGTAATGCGATACGTCGGCGATGGCCACCACCAGACGGAAACCTTGCTTGTTGCTTTCGCAATACACGGCGTCGTCGAAGTCCTTGGCGTCCTCACCGTCGATGGTGACCAGCGGCATCTCGCGCAGGTCCACGCGGCCGGCGAACATCGACTCGTCCACCACCAGCGGCACCGCCGCCGCCTGGTCCAGCACTTCCTGCGGGAACTCGTTGGGAATCTCGTGGCCGTGGATGGCCGCTTCCACCACCAGCGAAGGCGTCAGCTTGTCGCCCAGCACCGCGACAATGCGGCCCATCGGGGGACGCCGCGCATCCGGCGCCTGGGTCAGTTCGGCCACCACCAGCTGCCCGTCCACCGCATCGCTGCGTTGGTCCGGTGGAATCAGCACGTTGCGCTGTATGCGTTTGTCGTCCGGCACCACGTAACTGATGCCGGCTTCCAGGGTGAAACGCCCGATCAGGCGCGACAGCCGCCGTTCCAGCACTTCCACGATGCTGCCTTCGCGGCGGCCACTGCGGTCGATGCCGGTCACGCAGGCCATGGCGCGGTCGCCGTGCATGACTTTGCGCATTTCGTAGGGCGGCAGGAACAGGTCATCGCCGGTGCCCTCATCGGGCCTGAGGAAGCCGAAACCGTTGGGATTGGCGATCACCACGCCGGGGATCAGGTCCATCTGCTTGGCCGGGGCGAAACCACCGCGGCGGTTCTGCAGCAACTGGCCATCGCGGACCATGGCGCCCAGGCGCTTGCCCAGCGCGTCGAAGCGGTCGGGCGCGGTCAGTTCGAGCTTGGCGGCCAGATCCTCCGCGGTCAGCGGGCCTTCGGCGGCGCTGAGCACCCCAAGGATGGCTTCGCGGCTGGCGATGGGGTCGGCATAGCGCTCCGCTTCCCGCGCCGCATGCGGATCGCTGAACTTGCCGCGCAGCGGCGGCGCCGGCTGGCGGGAAATCGGTGGCCGTGCGTCGCTGCGCGGACCTTTGAGGCTGCCGCCCGGTTTGGAGGGCAGATCGGGCATCCACGGGGGAAGCTTGGATTTGGTCGCCGGCTTGCCGCTGTTTCCGGTCTTTTTCGCACGCGTGTCGGGCTTGCCAGGCTTGCCTGACGCGGGCTTGGACCCGCCTTTCGTTGGCTTCTTCGTCATGGGTCCATGGTACACCCCACCTGAATCCGGGCCGTGACCATCGGATCATGCGTTGACAGCGCCCCGCGCAATCCGGAGAATGCGCGCCCTGCACCTGCCCAGGTGGCGGAATTGGTAGACGCACTAGCTTCAGGTGCTAGCGGGGGCAACTTCGTGGAGGTTCGAGTCCTCTTCTGGGCACCAAGGTAAAAGCAAAACCCTCGCGCAAGCGGGGGTTTTCGCTTTCCGGGGGTCGGGATCGTGGTGCGACGGTTAGAATCGTGGCTCACGATTCACCCAACGCACTCCGAGCAATGACCGAAACCATCCGCCCCACCTTCCACGGCTTCGAACAGATCCCCCTGCGCGAGTACGCCGAGCGCGCCTACCTCGATTATTCGATGTACGTGGTCCTGGACCGCGCCCTGCCCTTCATCGGCGACGGCCTGAAGCCGGTGCAGCGCCGCATCATCTACGCCATGAGCGAGCTGGGCCTCAACGCCACCGCCAAGCCCAAGAAATCCGCGCGCACCGTGGGCGATGTGATCGGCAAGTTCCACCCGCATGGCGACAGCGCCTGTTACGAGGCGCTGGTGCTGATGGCCCAGCCGTTCTCCTACCGCTATCCGCTGATCGAAGGCCAGGGCAACTTCGGCTCGCCCGACGATCCCAAATCGTTCGCGGCCATGCGCTACACCGAATCCAAGCTGACCCCCATCGCCGAAGTATTGCTGGGCGAGCTGGGCCAGGGCACGGTGGACTGGACGCCCAACTTCGACGGCACCCTGCAAGAGCCGACCTGGATGCCGGCGCGACTGCCGCACCTGCTGTTGAACGGCACCACCGGCATCGCCGTGGGCATGGCCACCGACGTGCCGCCGCACAACCTCAACGAAATCGTCAGCGCCTGCATCCGCCTGCTTGACGATCCGCAAGCCACGGCCGCAGACCTGTGCGAACACGTGCGCGGGCCGGACTATCCGACCAGCGCCGAAATCATCACCCCGGTCGCCGACCTGCGCGCGATCTACGAAACCGGCAACGGCAGCGTGCGCGCCCGTGCCACCTTCCTGAAGGAAGGCCAGAACATCGTCATCAACGCGCTGCCCTACCAGGTGTCGCCGTCCAAGGTGATCGAACAGATCGCCGCGCAGATGCGCGCCAAGAAACTGCCGTGGCTGGAAGACATCCGCGACGAATCCGACCATCTCAATCCGGTGCGCGTGGTGCTGATCACCCGCTCCAACCGGGTCGATGCCGAGCAGCTGATGGGCCACCTGTTCGCCACTACCGATCTTGAGAAGAGCTACCGCGTCAATCTCAACATCATCGGCCTGGACGGTCGCCCTCAGGTCAAGAACCTGCGCACGCTGCTGGTCGAGTGGCTGGAGTTCCGCACCAGCACGGTTACGCGCCGGCTCAACCACCGTCTGGAGAAAGTCGAACGCCGCCTGCACCTGTTGGAAGGCTTGCTGGTCGCTTTCCTCAACCTGGATGAAGTGATCCACATCATCCGCACCGAAGACGAGCCGCGCGCCGCGTTGATCGCGCGGTTCGAGCTTAGCGAGGAACAGGCCGACTACATCCTGGATACGCGCCTGAAGCAGCTGGCGCGCCTGGAGGAAATGAAGATCCGCGGCGAACAGGACGAACTGGACGCCGAACGCGACCGCTTGATGTCCACGCTGGCCTCCAAGGCCAAGTTGAAGAAGCTGATCAAGGACGAACTGCTGGCCGATGCGAAGAAGTTCGGCGATGCGCGTCGCTCTCCGCTGATCGCTCGCGAAGCGGCGCAGGCCTTGGACGAAACCGAACTGGTGGCCAGCGAGCCGATGACCGTGGTGCTGTCGGAAAAAGGCTGGATCCGCGCAGCCAAGGGCCACGACGTGGACGCCGCCGGCATGTCCTACCGCGATGGCGACAACCTGCTGGCCGCAGTGCGCGGACGCAGCACGCAACAGGTCGCGTTCCTGGATTCGGAAGGCCGCAGCTATTCCACCGCCACGCATACGCTGCCTTCGGCGCGAGGCAATGGCGAACCGCTGACTGGTCGCTTTTCCCCGGCGCCAGGCGCTTCGTTCGTTGCCCTTGCCAGCGGCGACAACGATGCGCGTTTCGTGTTGGCTTCCTCGCACGGTTACGGCTTCGTCACCCGCTTCGAAAATCTCACCGGTCGCCAGAAAGCCGGCAAGGTGATGCTTAATCTTTCCACCGGCGCCAAGGTGCTGCAGCCGGCGCACACGGCCGATCCGAAAACCGACCGCATCGTCGCCGTCACCAGCGCCGGGCACCTTCTCGCCTTCGCGCTGGCCGACCTGCCGGAACTGGACAAAGGCAAGGGCAACAAGATCATCGAGATACCCAAAGCCAAGCTGGGCACCGAACGCGTGGTCGCCGTGGCGGCGGTGTCGCCGGGAAGCACGCTGCTGGTCAAGAGCGGACAGCGCACGATGAGCCTGTCGTTCAAGGATCTGGACGAGTATGTGGGTGCCAGGGCGTCGCGCGGTGGATTGTTGCCGAGGGGTTGGCAGAAAGTCGACGGCCTGGAGGTTCAATAGCTCACCGTCCGCACGCGCTGCGGCGCGTTCGTCAGCGCGTTCGCCATACGCGACGGTGGCGCGGCCGTCGAATAACGTAGGTCGGGGCTACGCCCCCGACACACGGATACTCGGCACCAGGCGCACGCAGTTCGATAGGCATTGGCGCGAAGCGATGTCGGGGGCGTAGCCCCGACCTACTCGGGCTTGCCTTCGCCGAGCTTGGTTAGCAGGTAATTCTCGATCCCCAGGCGCTTGATCAGGCCCAACTGCTGCTCCAGCCAATGCGCGTGGTCTTCTTCGGTGTCTTTCAGCTGCGTCAGCAGCATCGCGCGGCTGACATAGTCGGCGTGGGTTTCGCACAGGGCGATGCCCTTGGCCAGGCGCGCGCGCACTTCGTATTCCAGGTCCAGATCCTTGCGCAGCATCTCTTCCACGGTTACGCCGGGGACGAATGGGGTCGGCGACATGTCCGGATCGCCTTCCAGGAACAGGATGCGGCGCATCAGCGCGTCGGCGTGGTCGGTCTCTTCCTGCATCTCGTGGTGGATGCGCGCGTAGAGCACGTGCAGGCCCTGGTCTTCGTAGCGGCGCGAGTGGATGAAATACTGGTCGCGGGCCGAGAGCTCGCCGCGCAGCAATTCTTTCAGGTATTCGACGACTTCGGGATGGCCTTTCACGGGCGCGCTCCGGGTGGGGACGGCGCCGAGTTTGCCGCAACCGGAAAAGCGATGCTTCAATCGGAATCAATCGCATCCGCAGGCGCTCCCGGCATGGAATAATCGCCGGCAATCTCCGCCGCCCCCTTACCGGAAACCCACCATGCTCAAGTGGACCAGGCGCCTGGCGCTGCTGTTGTTGTTGCTGGTGATCGCAGGGGTGGGAACAGGGTGGTGGCTGCTGCGCGGCAGCCTGCCCCGGCTGGACGGCGAGCTGGTCCTGACCGGCCTGTCGGCGCCGGTCAGCGTGAGCCGCGACGCACTGGGCGTGGTCACCATCGACGCGGCCAACGAAACCGACATGGCGCGGGCGCTCGGCTACGTGCACGCCCAGGAACGCTATTTCGAAATGGACCTGATGCGGCGTACCTCGGCTGGCGAGCTGTCGGAACTGTTCGGGCCGATTGCGCTCAACCTGGACAAGGAACGGCGCGTGCATCGCATTCGGGCGCGGGTGCTCGCTGACCTGGACGATTTCGCCGGCCACAAGCGCGCGCAGCTGCAGGCCTATACCGACGGAGTGAATGCCGGCCTGGACGGCTTGCGCACCCGGCCCTGGCCCTACCTATTGCTGCGCCAGCAGCCCAGGCGCTGGGAACTGGCCGACTCGGCCCTCACCGCCTATGCGATGTACTTCGACCTGCAGGATTCGCAGAACACGCGCGAGTTGGCGTTGTGGCGGATCAAGAAGGTGGTTCCTCCGGCGCTATATACCTTACTGGCCCACGACGGCACCGAATGGGACGCGCCGCTGTTCGGCGAGTCGCGTGGCAACGCCCTGCTGCCCACCGCCGACGCGGTCGATCTTGGCAAACTGCCGGTGCCGGACTCCGAGCATCTGGCTCCGCTGGCCGATAAGGGCACGCCGGGCAGCAACAACTGGGCGGTGAACGGCGCGCTCACCGCCGATGGCCGCGCCATCGTCGCCGACGACATGCATCTGGGGCTGCGCGCGCCCAATATCTGGTTCCGTGCGCGTCTGCGCTATCCGGACGCACGGGCGCCCGGCGGCAAGGTGGATATTTCCGGATTCACGCTACCGGGTTTCCCGGCGGTGGTGGTGGGCAGCAACGGGCACGTCGCCTGGGGCTTCACCAACAGCTACGGCGACTGGGCCGATTGGGCGGAACTGCCCGCTTGCACGGAAGGCGCGCCGGGCTGCTTGAAGCGCACGGTTGTCCACGAAAGCATCAAGGTCGCCGGCGAGACGCCCGTGGACTTCGTGGTTCGCGAGACCGCGTGGGGCCCGATCCTGCACGAGTCCAGGAACGGCACCGCGCTGGCGCTGCGCTGGACGCCGCATTTGCGCGGGTCGCTGCGGGTTTCGTTCACCGATCTGGCCGTCGCCCGCGATGTCGCCGGCGCCTTTGCCGTGGCCGATGTTTCCGGCATCCCGGCGCAGAATTTCACCGTGGCCGATTCCAGCGGCAATATCGGTTGGCGGGTGATCGGCGGTTTCCCGAAACGCGATCCCGGCTGTCTGGCGACGACGCCCGAACAGCACCTCTTCATCCCCGGCGTGAGTGCCGCTGCTGCGGATGCCGGCGCGCCGCCCACCTGCTCGCCGTGGATGACCGACGCCACTGCCTCGCCGCGCTTGATCGATCCACCTTCCAACCGACTGTGGACCGCCAACAACCGCACCATGGACGATGCCGGCCTGAAGCTTGCCGGCGATGGCGGCTACGCATTGGGCGCACGCGCCAAGCAGATCCGCGACGACCTTTTCGCGCGTCAACGCTTCAACGAGAAGGACCTGCTGGCGATCCAGCTCGACGACCGCGCGGTATTCCTCCAGCGCTGGTGGGCCTTGTTGCAGAAAGAAGGCCAACGCGACAAAGCGCCGGCGCTGGCCGCACTGGCCAAGGCCGCGAACCATTGGGAAGGCCGTGCCAGCACAGATTCGGTCAGCTACCGCATCGTACGCGCGTGGCGGCTGGCCGTGCATGCGCGCATTGCCGATGGCCTGACCGCGCCTGCGCAGGTCGCGCTGGGCGAGGAATTCATCATGCCCGATCTGCCGCAATTGGAAGGTGTGGTCTGGCCTCTGCTCAGTCAGCGCCCCGCCAACCTGCTTTCGCGCCGTTTCCCTAGCTGGGAAGCGTTGCTGGAAGACGCTGCGCTGCAGGTCCGCGACGATCTTTCCGAACAGGGCCCGCTGGAACAGCGCACCTGGGGCGAGCGCAACACCGCCAAGATCTGCCACCCGCTTGCCAATGCCCTCCCCAATCCGCTTAAACGCGCGTTGTGCATGCCTGCCGACCAATTGCATGGCGACGGCGCGATGCCGCGTGTGCAAGGCCCTTCGTTCGGCGCCAGCGAACGCATGGTGGTCTCGCCCGGCCACGAGGCCGACGGCATCATCCACATGCCCGGCGGCCAGAGCGGCAATCCGCTATCGCCGTTCTGGGGAGCTGGGCATGAGGACTGGGTGCAAGGGAAGCCGACGCCGTTTCTGCCGGGGAAGGCGAAATACACGTTGACGATGAAACCAACGAAGTAGTGCCGGCGCATTCCCATTTTTTTGGCGATCTACACAGAGAACCGTTCGTGGTGGGCCTGTCGAACCACGCTCTTGGCGAATACTCACAGCCGTCGCATTTCGCGAAAAGCGTGGCTCGACAAGCTCACCACGAACGGGGTTCGCTGACGAATGGAATCTTTTTTTCCCGGACTCTATAACGCCGCGTTATGTACCCCGGCAATCGCCCGACCCGACGGATCGGCCGCGCTCGCGAAACTCGCATCCCACGCGATCGCCGCAGGCGACGAACACGCGATCGATTTGCCGCCCGGCACCGTTTCAGCCGCGGCCGGACCGGGATAGAACTCCTCGAACAGGCTGCGGTAGTAATACGCCTCCTTGGTCAGCGGCGAATTGATCGGGAACCGTTTCGTCGCCGCAGCCAGTTCGCGGTCGCTGACCTGCGCTTCGGCATGGGCTTTCAAACCATCGATCCAGCCATAGCCCACCCCGTCGCTGAACTGCTCCTTCTGCCGCCAGAGGATGGAATCGGGCAGATAGCCTTCGAATGCCGCCCGCAGAAGTCCCTTCTCCATGCGCTCATGGCCCTTCGAGCCCTTGTCGATCATCTTGTACTTGGCGTCCATCTTCATCGCCACTTCCATGAACTCCACGTCCAGGAACGGCACCCGCGGCTCCACGCCCCAGGCCATCATCGACTTGTTGGCGCGCAGGCAGTCGTAGTTGTAGAGCGCGTCCAGCTTGCGCACCAGTTCTTCATGGAACTCGCGCCCGTTCGGCGCCTTGTGGAAATACAGATAGCCGCCGAAGATCTCGTCCGAACCTTCGCCCGACAGCACCATCTTCACGCCCATCGCCTTGATCCGCCGCGCAAGCAGGTACATCGGCGTGGAAGCGCGGATGGTGGTGACGTCGTAGGTTTCGATATGGCGGATCACTTCCGGCAACGCGTCCAGGCCTTCCTCGAAGGTGTATTCGAAGCCGTGGTGCACGGTGTCCAGCGCCTTGGCGGCGACTTCGGCCGCCGCCAGGTCGGGAGAACCCTTCAAACCGATGGCGAAGGAGTGCAAGCGCGGCCACCAGGCTTCGGACTTGTCGTCTTCTTCGATGCGATGACGCGCATAGCGCGCAGCCACGGCGGTCACCAGCGACGAATCGAGACCGCCGGACAACAGCACGCCGTAGGGCACGTCGGTCATCAGCTGGCGATGCACGGCGCGTTCGAACGCTTCGCGCAGTTCCTGCTTGTCCACTTCCACGCCGGCGACCGCGTCGTAGTCGCGCCAGGGGCGCTGGTAATACTTGACCAGTTCGCCGGTCGCGTTGTCGTAGTAGTGCCCCGGAGGGAACTGCGCGACATCGGCGCATAGCCCGCTGAGGGCCTTCATTTCCGAAGCCACGCAAAGCCGTCCTTCGCGGTCGTGGCCCCAGTAAAGCGGACACACGCCCATCGGATCGCGTGCGATCAGAGCACGCTTGCGCACCTTGTCCCACAGCGCGAAGGCGAAGATGCCGTTGAGCCGGTTGAGAAATGAGGCCGGCTCGTCTTCGCGGTACAGCGCGTTGATCACTTCGCAATCCGAACCGGTCAGGAATTCGTACGGCTGCTTCAACTCCTTCTTGAGCTCGCGGTGGTTGTAGATCTCGCCGTTCACCGCCAGGGCCAGTTCGCCGTCGGCCGAACGCAACGGTTGCGATCCGCCGGCCGGATCGACGATGGCCAGGCGCTCGTGCACCAGGATCGCGCCTTCATCGGTGTACACGCCGCTCCAATCGGGGCCACGATGGCGCTGCCGTTGCGACAGTTCCAGCGACTGCCGTCGCAGGCCTGGCAGGTCGTCGCCCGATTGCAGGCCGAAAATACCGAAGATGGAACACATGGGGAAACTCCTGGAAGGTGATTTCGAAAGGCGCTGAAAGAAAAAAACCCGCATCTCGCGATGCGGGTTTTCTGTGGATTCGGCTTGTTCCTGTTCGCCTAGTCGCAGACCCGCATTGGCCGCGCACGATTATTCGTCCGCGCAATATTGCGGCGGTTGGAATTGGAGCGGGCGATGGCGGAAGCGGTGGGCATGGATTGAAGCTAACCGGTTTGAGGGGTGGCTGGCAAGCGCCTTGTTAGCCCCCTCTCCCACCGGGAGAGGGTTGGGGTAAGGGTACGGCGGAGCGAAATTGCACCGGCCGAATGTGGAAGCTTAACGGCTCTTCATCATCCCAGTTTGGCCGTACCCTCATCCGCCCTACGGGCACCTTCTCCCGAGGGGAGAAGGGCTCCCCCAAAAAGAGAAAAAGGTTACGACAGCAACAATCTCTCAATCAGCTGCCGATAAAGCGCAGGCAACGCCTCCAGATCCGCAACCGACACGTTCTCGTCCACCTTGTGGATGCTGGCATTCACCGGGCCCACCTCGATGCATTGCGCACCCAGCGGCGCAATGAAACGCGCGTCCGATGTGCCCCCGGCGGTGCTTTCCTCGGGTGCGGCGCCCGCGAACTCGCCCAACACCTCACGCGCCACCGCGCGCAGACGGCCTTCGGGCGTATAGAACGGCTCTCCACCGCGATGCCAGTGCAGATCGTATTCAAGTCCATGCCGGTCGAGCACGGCGCCGATCTCGGTTTCCAACCGCGCCGCATTCCAGTTCGGGTTGTAGCGCAGGTTGAACAGCACCTTCGCTTCGCCCGGAATCACATTGTTGGCGCCGGTGCCGGCATTGAAGTTGGAGATCTGCAGGCTGGTGGGCGGAAAAGTTTCGTATCCCTCGTCCCAGCGCCGCGCAGCCAGTTCGGCCAATGCCGGCAATGCCTGGTGGATCGGATTGCGCGCCTTGTCCGGGTAAGCGACATGGCCCTGGATGCCCTTCACGGTGAGCGTGGCCGACAGCGTGCCGCGCCGGCCGACCCGCAGAAGATCACCCAGCTTGCTAGTGGAAGACGGCTCGCCGGTGATACACCAGTCGATGGACTGGCCGCGCGCGCGGAAGCTGTCGGCAACTCGGCGAACGCCGTCGATCGCATCGCCTTCCTCGTCGGAAGTGACCAACAAGGCGACCGTACCCGCGTGTTCCGGATGCGCTGCGACGAACTGCTCCAGCGCGATCACGAAGGCGGCCACGCTGCCTTTCATGTCGGCGGCGCCGCGTCCGTACAGCACGCCATCGCGGATGGTCGGCTGGAACGGATCGCTGGCCCAGTCCTCTACCGGCCCCGACGGCACCACGTCGGTGTGGCCCAGCAGCACCAGCACCGGCGATCCGCTGCCATGCGTGGCCCACAAGTTGTCCACTTCGCCGTAGCGCAGCTGCTCGCAACCGAAACCCGCGCGTTGCAGTCGTTCGGCGATCAGCGCCTGGCAACCTTCATCGAGCGGCGTCACCGAGCGGCGCCCGATCAACTCGCTGGTCAGCGCAAGGACGTCGCTCATTTCCCGATCCCGAAGCGCTGTTTGAAGCCGTTGTCGCTGAAACCCTGCGTCATCGTCCCATCGTCCGTCACCACCACGGGGCGTCGGATCAACTGCGGGTATTCCCTCAGCAGCAACTTCCATTCGGCGTCGGAACCTGGCGTTTTACGGGTCTCGGGCAGTTGCCGCCACGTGGTCGAGGATTTGTTGATCAACGCATCCCAGCCGCCGGCCTGCTTCGACCATTCCAGCAAGGTTTCCGGCGTGCGTTTGTCGTCTCGGTAGTCGACGAAAGAATACGCCACGCCGAAGCGGTCCAGCCATTTGGTGGCTTTCTTGCAGGTGTCGCAGTTTTTCAGTCCGAACAAGGTAGTCATGCAAATCCTGCGATTTAGAGCCCCTCTCCCACCGGGAGAGGGGTTGGGGTGAGGGTACGGCGAAGCGGAAATAAGACAGCCGGATGTGGAAGCTAAACGGTTCGTCACCATTCTCGCTCCCCCGTACCCTCATCCGCCCTTCGGGCACCTTCTCCCGACGGGAGAAGGGAAAAACTAGTCCGCCAACCCGCGCAGCAACTCATTGATAGAAGTCTTCGACCGCGTCTTCTCATCCACCTGCTTCACGATCACCGCGCAATACAAAGAGTGCGAACCATCCTCGGCCGGCAGCGAGCCAGACACCACTACGCTCCCCGGAGGCACATATCCATACGAAACTTCCTTGGTGGCACGGTTGTAGATCCGCGTGGACTGTCCCAGGAACACGCCCATGCCGATCACGCTGTGATGGCCGACGACCACGCCCTCCACCACCTCCGAACGCGCGCCGACGAAGCAATGGTCTTCGATGATGGTGGGCGATGCCTGCAACGGCTCCAGCACGCCACCGATGCCGACGCCGCCGGAAAGGTGGCAATGCTTGCCGATCTGCGCGCAGGAGCCCACGGTGGCCCAGGTGTCGACCATGGTGCCCTCGCCGACGTGCGCGCCGATGTTGACGAAGCTGGGCATCAACACCACGTCCTTGCCGAAGTAGGTGCCGCGGCGCGCGACGGCGCCCGGCACCACGCGCACGCCGGCCTGTCGGAAGCTCGCTTCGTCGTAACCCGAAAAACGCGACTCGACCTTGTCCCAGAACGGCGCCGGATGCGAATCGATCACCGCCATGTCGTTGACGCGGAAGTACAGCAGCACCGCTTTCTTGAGCCACTCGTTGACCTTCCACTTGCCTTCGTCGCCGGGCTCGGCGACACGGAAGCCGCCTGATTCCAGGCCGCCGATCACCTGCTCCACTGCCGGTTTGACGGAAGCCTGGATCTCCCCCGCGCTCAGGTCGGCGCGTCGTTCGAATGCGTCTTCGATAAGGGTTTTCAGTGTTGCGTCGTCGTGGGTCCGGCTGGTCATCTGGTTCCTGTCTTTCCAATCAAGGGATGTTTTCGAAGCTGGCCCGCAGCGCGTCGCGCAGGGCCTGCTGGGTTCTTTCGTCGAGCGGCTGGCCGTTGGCGTCGGTGATCTGGAACAGGTCTTCGGCACGCTCGCCGAAGGTGGCGATGCGGGCGTCGTGCACGTTGAGCCCTTGTGCGCGCAACACCTGCGCCACATCGGACAGCAGGCCGGGACGGTCGGGCGCCACCAGACTCAACAAGGTACGCCGGCCATCGGGCGTGTCGCCGAATTCGATCTTAGGGGCGAAACGGAAATGCTTGAGCTGCCGGGGCATCGCGCGGCGTGAGGTGCGCACCTTCTCCAGTGGACCGTCCAACGCATCGCTCAGACCGGCTTCGACTTCGGCGGGGTCGGAGCTGGCGTAGCTGTCGGCGGGCAACACTTCGAAAGTATCGAAGATGGTGCCATGCGGGCCATCGAGCACGCGCGCCTGATGGATGCCGAAGCCCATGCGGTCCAGCGTCGCCAGGATGGCGGCGAACAGTCCGCTGCGGTCCGGCGAATGCACGAAGACTTCCAACGCATTGCCGTCGTCGGCGATGCGGCGCACGCGCACCCGGGTTTCGCCCGGCGCCACGTTGCGCAGCGCGCTGGCCTGCCAGGCGATCTGCTCGGGACGGAAACGCAGGAAGCCCTCCTCCGGCATGATGCCGAACAGGGCATCGGCGGTAGCCGCATCGAAGCCCTGCACCGCCATCAGCGCGCGTGCCGATTCGCGCGCCTCTTCCATCCGCGCGTCGGCCGCGATCGGGCGCTCCAGGCCTTCGCGCAATACCCTGCGCGCGGCGAAGTAGAGGTCGGCCAGCAAGCGGTCCTTCCACGCGTTCCACAACTTGGGGCTGGTGCCGGCGATGTCCGCGCAGGTCAGCAGGTACAGATAGTCCAGGCGCTCGCGGTCGCCCACCAGCGTGGCGAAACGGTGGATCACTTCGGCGTCGGAGATGTCCTGCTTCTGCGCGGTGATCGACATGCGCAGGTGCTGTTCCACCAGCCAGGCGATCAACGAAGTGTCGGCATCGCTGAGCGCGTGCGCCGCGCAGAATTCGCGCGCATCCACCGCGCCCAGTTCGGAATGGTCGCCGCCCCGGCCTTTGGCGATATCGTGGAAAAGGCCGGCGAGCAACAACAATTCCGGCTTGCGCAAGCGCGGCCACACTTCGTGGGCGATCGAAAAGCGTTCGTCGGCGCGGCCCGATGAAAACGCGGCGATATTGCGCAGCACCATCAGCGTGTGCTGGTCAACGGTGTAGACATGGAAAAGATCGAACTGCATCCTTCCCGATACCCTGGAAAATGCGGGGATCCACTGACCCAGCACGCCGAGCCGGGCCATGCGGGTGAGCGTTTCGACGGCTCGCGGCGCACGCAACAACGCCATGAAATCGGCGCGCTGGGCCGCGCTGGCGACTTCGAACGAAGGCAGCCGCGTCAGCGATTCGGCGAGCGCGCGCGCAGTGCGCGAATGCAGCCCCCTGACTTCCGGATGCGCCGCCCACATGGCGAAAAGCGCGAAGACCTGGGAGACGTCGGCCTGCGGCCAGGCGGGGTCGCGCGCGGCCAGATAACCTCGGCGCAAGGCGAAGAAGTCGTCCAGGGGTTCGGGCAGCGCCTCGCCGTCGAACTGCTCTTCGAACCGCTGCAGCAGGCGGTCGCTGACCCGGCGCACGATGGCGGCGCTGCGGTAGAAACCCTGCATCATCTTCTCGACGCCCAGGTTTTCCTCGTCGTCGGCGAAGCCAAGGCGTTCGGCCAGGGTCTTCTGGTAGTCGAAACGCAAGCGTTCCTCCGGACGCCCGGCCACCAGATGCAGCCCGTAGCGCAGACGTCCCAGCGCGCGGCGCTCGCGCGCCAGCGCTGCCGCTTCGTCGGGGCCTACGTGGCTCAGGCCGATCAGCGGCTCCAGTTCGCGTACGCCGAAAGTCCGCAGCGCCATCCAGCCCAACGTATGCAGGTCGCGCAGACCGCCGGGCCCGTCCTTGAGGTTGGGTTCCAGGTTCTCGGAGGTGTCGCCGAAGCGCGCATGGCGCAGGCGCAATTCCTCGCGCTTGGCCACGAAAAAATCGCGCGGCGGCCATACCTGTTGCGGGGAAATCGCTGCCATCAAGGTCGCCTGCGCCGCTTCATCGGCGCATAACGCGCGCCATTCGATCAAGGCGGTGAGCACGGTCTGGTCGGACGCGGCCTCGGTACATTGGGTGGAGGAACGCACCGCATGGCTCACCGGCAAACCGGCGTCCCACAGCATGGCGAAAAAACGCGAAAGCGAAGCGTGATGCGCTTGCTGTGCATCGTTGTCGGCCAGCACCAGCAGATCGATGTCGGACTGCGGGAACAGTTCCCCTCGCCCATAACCGCCGACCGCCAACAACGCCAGCGGCGCCTCGGCCGGTACGCATCTGGCCCAGGCTTCCTTCAACAGATGGTCGACCATGCGCGCGCGCAGCGCGACCAGGCGATCTACCTCATCGCCCTGATCGAAACGCTTCGCCAGTTTGGCGTCTGAGCCGTTAAGTGCCGCACGCGCTTGCGCCGACCAGACCGCATCGCTCTCGCTACCCGGCGGCCGCGCCCCAGTTTGCTTCGCGGCGGCCTTGGTGCTCACAGATCGTTGTCGTCGCCGGGCACCCGGGTCAGGATTTCCACGCCGTCCTCGGTCACCGCCACGGTATGTTCCCACTGCGCGGAGAGCTTGCGATCCTTGGTGACCACGGTCCAGCCATCGGGCAGCAGACGCGTGTAGCGCGTGCCTTCGTTGATCATCGGCTCGATGGTGAAGGTCATGCCGGGCTTGAGCACCACGCCATCGCCGGGACGGCCGTAATGCAGCACCTGCGGCTCGTCGTGATAGACCTTGCCGATGCCATGCCCGCAGTACTCGCGCACCACGCTGAAACGCTGCGATTCCGCGTATTCCTGGATGGCGTGTCCGACATCGCCCAACGTGGCGCCGGGCCTGACCGCGCGTATGCCGCGGAACATGGCCTCACGCGTGGTTTCCACCAGTCGTTTGGCCATCACCGAAGGCGTGCCCACGTAGTACATGCGGCTGGTGTCGCCATGCCACCCGTCCTTGATCACGGTGACATCGATATTGACCGTGTCACCGTCTTTCAACACCTTGCCTTCGCTGGGCATGCCATGGCAGATCACGTTGTTGACCGAGGTGCATACGGTGAACGGGAACGGGATGCGCCCGTGGCCGCCGCCGTAGCCGATGTTGGCCGGGATGGCGTGTTGCACGTTCACGATATGGTCGTGACAGACCCGGTCCAGTTCGGCGGTGGTCACGCCCGGTTTCACATGCGGGGCGACGACCTGCAGCACTTCGGCGGCCAGCCGGCCGGCGACGCGCATCTGCTCAAGGTCTTCAGGGGTTTTGAGGGTAATTGCCATGTGCCGATTATCGCCGATTTCCCCCTGCTCCTGAACAGAACGGCCATCTGCCTGGGCCTGGACGCCTCTCCAGGGACCGTCCGGCATTGGCAGAGCGCGCTGCAACTTACGCCATGCGGTGACGGAGAGCACGCGCGCAGCCGCGATTTCTAACGTTTGAAGCTTCCCGGTATCCATTTACAGGGGCACGTTTGCGCCAAACCAGCCCCTGCCGCTATAATTCCGCGGCTTTGCTGGGCCTTGCCCATCAGACCGCCCATGCCGGGCGACACCGGCAAATACACACCTGCTGCCACAGCCCGTGCCGGGGTGCCTCAAGATTCCCAATGGAATCAAGGGGTTCGGACACGGAAGCCGCAGGGAGGCCCAACCCCGGAACCATCGCCCAACTGCGTCCGCAGCCGGGCAACCGCCTTTACCCAAAGCTGGCGGCCGGTTCCCTATCAGGAGTTACCGCAATGCCCCAAGTCACCATGCGCCAGATGCTGGAAGCCGGCGTCCATTTCGGCCACCAGACCCGCTATTGGAACCCCAAGATGGCGCCGTACATCTTCGGCGCCCGCGGCAAGATCCACATCATCAACCTCGAGAAGACCGTTCCGCTGTTCTCCGACGCGATGAACTTCATCTCGGGCATCGCCCAGAAGCGCGGCATCGTGCTGTTCCTCGGCACCAAGCGCAGCGCGCGCGAGCCGATGAAGGAAGAAGCCATCCGCAGCGGCCAGCCCTACATGACCCAGCGCTGGCTGGGCGGCACCCTGACCAACTTCGCCACGGTGAAGAAGTCGGTGGCGCGCCTGAAGGAACTGGAAGCCGGCGAAACCGACGGCACCTTCGACAAGCTGGTCAAGCACGAAGTGCTGGGCCTGCGCCGCGAGCGCGAGAAGCTGTTCGCTTCGCTGGGCGGCATCAAGGACATGAATCGCCTGCCCGACGCGCTGTTCGTGATCGACATCGGCCATGAAGACATCGCCATCAAGGAAGCCAAGAAGCTCGGCATTCCGGTGATCGCCGTGGTCGACAGCAACTACGACCCGGCCCTGGTCGACTACCCGATCCCGGGCAACGACGACGCCATCCGCGCCGTGCAGCTGTACGCACGCGCCGCTGCCGACGCCGTGCTGGAAGGCAAGGCCGCCGCTCCCAACTCCGCTTCGGTGCGCGAAGACGAGTTCGTCGAAGCCGACGGCAAGGCCCCGCGCGGCCGCGCCCCGGCCAAGAAGGCTGCACCGGCCAAGAAGGCCGATGACGCAAGCGAAGGCCTGGCCCGCGCCGAAGCCGAAGTGGCCGAGAACGAAGCGACCGACAAGCAGGCCGCCGAGTAATCACAGCGCAACGCAGCCGCGCCACAGTGCGCGGCTGCCCACTCATTGGGCGGGCTCCGGCCCGCCATTGTTTTAACGATGGCCGGGTCTGAATCTACCGGCTGTTTCATCACGGCGGGCTTGGGCCCGCCCTATGCATATCGAGGTAATTCCGTGGAAATCACAGCTTCCCTGGTCAAGGAACTGCGCGAGCGCACCGGCGCCGGCATGATGGAGTGCAAGAAGGCGCTCACCGAGAATGGCGGCGACATCGACGTCTCCGCCGAGTGGCTGCGCAAGCAGGGCCTGGCCAAGGCCGACAAGAAGGCCGACCGCGTTGCCGCCGAAGGCCGCATCGCCGTGGCCCAGGCCGACGGCAAGGCCGTGCTGGTCGAAATCAATTCCGAAACCGACTTCGTCGCCAAAGACACCAATTTCCTGGCCTTCGCCGACTCGGTGGCCCAGGCTGCCCTGTCCTCCGGCGCCGCTGATGCGGAAGCGCTGAAGACGGCCAAGGTCGCCTCCGGCGAAAGCGTCGAGGAATCCCGCGCGGCCGCCATCGCCAAGCTCGGCGAGAACATCCTGATCCGTCGCCTGGCCCGCGCCGACAGCGCCAACAACGTCGCTGCCTACGTACACGGCGGCCGCATCGGCGTGCTGGTCGAACTGAAGGGCGGCGACGCCGAACTGGCGCGTGGCCTGGCCATGCACGTGGCGGCGATGAACCCGCCGTACGTGAAGGCCAGCGACGTGCCGGCCGAGTTCGTGGCCAAGGAAAAGGAAATCGAACTGGCCAAGATGACCGACAAGGACAAGGCCAAGCCGGCCGACATCCTGGAAAAGATCATCGGCGGCAAGATCGCCAAGATCGTCAACGAAGTCACCCTGTACGGCCAGCCCTACGTGCTGGACACCAACCAGAGCGTGGAAGCCGTGCTGAAGGCCGCCGGCGCCGACGTGGTCGGTTTCCAGCGCCTGGCCGTTGGCGAAGGCATCGAGAAGGTGGTGGAAGACTACGCCGCCGAAGTGATGAAGCAGGCCGGTCTGGCCTGATTCCGGTCGGCTACTGACTGGAGCGAAAAAGCCCGCAAGTAATTGCGGGCTTTTTCTTTGCCGCATGTCCTGCTCTATCGCGTCGACTACCCGACGCCCAGACGCTGCCGCAACGGCAGCAGACCCTTTTCGTAGGCTTTCCACTTGGGGGTGGGCTGCACGGTTATCCGATCGCGTACCTGCACCGCGCTGGCCGTCACCACCGCACGCGAACGCGATCGCATGTCCAGCATCTGCGGATCGAACGCAATGCCGATGAAATCGCAGACCTCGCCGATCACCGCTTCCGGTTCACTGGTAAGCCGCGCGTAGTCCACATCGAGAATCCGGCCCGGGTAGCGCGCGTGCCAATGCGCCATCAGCCGGCGGTACTGGTTGAAGTAGTCCGCCAACTCGATCTGGTCGTAGCTGTAAGGATTGGCCTCGGAAAAAAGTTCCCGCAGATTCGAAAAGCAGGTCTCCATGGGGTCGCGGACCATATGCAGGATTTTGGCCTGCGGCATCGCCTCGCAGATGAAGCCAAGGTTGAGGAAGTTGGACGGCAGCTTGTCGACGAAATGACGCTTGCCGCCAAGCCGCCATGCCACGCCTTGCAGATAGCGTCGTCCGACCGCGGTAAGATCTGCGGTCGCGGCGCACTCTACGATGCGCGTATCGATCACCCCTGCGCAGTGGTGGTCGGTCTCATGGCGCATCGCACTGGTGAAGTCGTACAACTCTCCCAGTCCCTGCACTTCAGCGTGTCCATCCAACAACTGTTCCAGCAGAGTCGTGCCCGAGCGATGCATGCCGAGCACGAAGATCGGAACCGCGCTATTCGAGGGACCGACCTGCGGCGCATGGGCACGCGGACGAAACGCGCGTAGCGCATCGAACAACCGCGCGCTCTGGTCTGGCTCGTAACGTATCGACGCGCGCTTGGCGGCGCATGCCTTCTGCAGTGCTTTCCAGGCTTCGTCGTGGCGCTGCAGATCGTCCAATTCCTTGTGCAGCGCGAAGGCCAGCAGCGAAGTGTCTTGCGGCGTCCGCTGCGGAACCCGCAACTGGGCGGTTATGGCAGCCACGTGATTGTCGCCTGCCGTTTGTTTGCGAATCTGCGACTGCAACCAATAGCCCTGCGCCAATTGCGGCGCGCGCTTGAGCACTCGGGCCAGGTCGTCGCCTGCTTCGGCGAATCGGCCAAGGTAGATCAGTACATGGGCCCGAGATAGCAATGTCGCCGGATAATCCGGATCGCCTCGCTTGGCCTCGTCCAGAAAATCGATGGCTCTTTCGGCCCGGCCCACGTATGTCAGCTGCGCGGCAATGGCGATCAACGACGGAATCGAGATCCGGGACATCGGCAACAAGCGCTCGACGTAGTCCAGCATCGCGGGAATCTCGTTGAATGTGCGCAGTCGCGCCAACAACTCCTTGATCACTTCGTGACGCTGACTGCCACTGACAGCGGCAGCCAGCGCGAATTCTCGTGCCCGGCGGTAGTGCCCGGCTAGCGATTGCATGTACGACAGTTGCAGCAGCAGGTCGGAATTTCCGGGCGACAACTCCAGCGCTTGTTCGTAGCAAACTGTCGCCTTTTCGAAATCGCGCGTCACCGCGTACTGCTGCGCCTGGGCCGAAAGCGCATCAATGCGAATCTGAAGCGCATTGGTGCTCATGCCTGGCCTTCCAGCATCGCGCGCAACGGCTCCAGCTGTGGCGCATAGCGTTTCCATGCGCCGATCGAGCGGTCGTTGATCGGCTGCCTGACCTGAGAACTGCTGGCGGTGGAAACTGGGGTTGCGTTGGCGGTAATGTCCAGCATTCCTGGCGCCACTTCCAGGCGGCAAAAATCCATGACCTCGCGCAGCGTATCGTCTCCTTGGCGTACCAGAGCCTCGTAATCGACGACGTGAACCGAATCGGGCGCCAGCGCGAGCCAGTGGTGCAGGAGCGCGGTGAAGCCGCGCTGGTGCGCCGCCAAGTCGGCGAATGCATAGCTGTAGGGAAACGCTCCGCCTTCGAATAGCTCCTTCAAATTGGAAAAGCATGCATCCATCGGATCGCGCCGCAGACAGACGATGCGCGCCTGCGGCAGGGCGCGCAGAATCAAGCCTGTATTGAAGAAATTGTGCGGGTTCTTGTCGATGAAGTAGCGGCTGCCGCCGGCCAACCGGGCCAATCGTCCAAGGTAGATTTCGCCCACCTTTGAGAAATCGATCCCTTCCAGCTTTCTCCAGTCGGTTTCCTTCAGACCGCCTTGGTAGAAATGATCCGAGACTTGGCTGACTGCGGCGTCGAAATCGTTGCGCTCGCCCACCGAAACGATACCGGGATGATTTCCCATTACCCGGTCCAGCAACGTCGTGCCGGTACGTGGCATGCCTACGATGAAAATGGGCGTCGGTGCCGCGTCATTGGATACGCTCGGCGCGCGAACGGGCATTTCGGAGCGCTGCAGTCTTTGCAATGCCCGCGCTTCTGCTTCCCGATCGTGGCGAAGTTTTCCACGCATCAGCCGCGCACCTTCCTGCAAGGCGTCCCATGCCGCCTCGCTGTCGTCCATGCCGTCCAGCTCGTTGAACAAGGCATAGCAGAGCTGCGCTTGTTCCCACGAGTCGCCAGGGTGATGCTGTCGGGCCGCCCTGATTCTCGGGACGCGCGCGCCTGCCGGCCTGGCGCGCTGGTGATAAGCCAACGACCGGTGCACATAGGCGTCATGCGGACTCAGTTGCAACGCGTACTCGTAGTGCTCCGAAGCTTCTTCCAGCCTGCCTAGCGAACGCAACACGTTGGCGCGCGTGTAACTGAGCAGATGATTCGGCCGTACGCGCGTGGCTGCATGGGCGAGAAATTCCAAGGTCTTTTCGTGCTCACCGATCAACCAGAGGTGCTGGGCGAGGACGGCCGCTTGCGACAAGATTCCGGGGTCCGACCAATCCAGAGCTTGGATTAGCCGCAGGATCTCGCCGTCCTCAGCGAATGCGAGCAGTCGCAGGCTTACGAAGCCTACGTCCTTGATGGCGTGGGTTTCGATGGCGATCCTGGCGGCCTCCAGCGCGTGCGCACGCGATTCGACGTACGAGTCAGCTTGCTGAGCGAAACGGGACAGCCGCAGTCGCGGCACGATCTGCATGGGATCCAACGCCAGCAGCGCCTCGTAAGCCGCCTTGGCCGCGTGAAGATCGCGCGCCGCCTCATGGCGGCGCACTTCGTTCCAATGCCGTGACATCGCTTCGTTCATTGGCGGCTGTTTCCTCCGAGACGGCCAAGCATATCCGGTGCGCCGCACGCCGACGATACGGCCGGCAAAAAAAGTGGCCGCCCGGGGGCGGCCAACAAGAGAGAGCCTTGCTTATAGTTCTAACAAACCGTTACGCAATCAGAAATCGTACTGCACCATGAAGCGAACCGAGCGCGGCGCCTGGTAGGAACGCGGCAACAGATAAGTGCTCAAGGGATTGCCTGTGGCCGAATCCTCCGCCACTTCGCTGACCGCCGTCACCTTCTGCGAATCGAAGATGTTGAACACGTCCACTTTGAACTGCAGACCTTGGACGAACGATGGACGGTAAGCCAGGTTCAAGTCCAAGCTGGTGGTGGTCGGCAGGCGACCGGCAGTGCCGCGCGGGACGGCGGAAACCGTCGAGTCGTCGGAAGCGCCGGATTCGGAGTTGCTGCAGCGCATGAACCCTGAACCATAGGGATGCGGAGCATAGTTGCTCACCGGACCGACCGGTTCGAGCGGGTTGGTGTCCAGTACGCCCAGGCAGTTGATCGGTCGTCCCGTCTGCACGATCAGGTTGCCGCCAATCGACCACTCTTCGTTGAAGTCGTAGTTTCCGAACACCTTCAACGCGTGGCGACGATCGTTGGGCAGGTAACCGTAGGTGTCAACTGTCAACTCGCGGTAGTCGAAGTCCTGGGTCGTGTTGGTGTCGCCCTGGCCGATGTCCGATTTGACACCGCCCTCGGTGTTGCCCTTGTTGTAGCCCAGCGTATAGGAAGCCTGGAAAAAGAAATTGTCCCAGCTGCCGTCCAGGAACAGTTCGAGCGCCTTGTAGCTGCGTTTTGCGGCCGGGCTCAACTGATCGCCCGGAATCGTATTCGTCACGTAGTTGCCGTCACCGTTGATATCGGTAACGTACACCGGGCTCTTACCCGGATTGAACAACCGGCAATAGGGGAACCCAGGGCCGGGGATCTGAGCCACATCGCCATCGTCGTTCATCCAGACGCCTTCGTCGTCATTGAACTCGTAGCCGTTGGCCGCCATGATCGGCGTGTAGTCGCAGTTGTCGTCGATCGCCGCCTTGAGTTTGCGATAGATCGCCCGGGCACCGAAATTCAAATGGTCGGTCATGGTGGTCTGGAAACCGAGGATGAACTCATCCTGGTACATCGGGTCCAGATTCTTGGCAGCGATGGTGAGCGGGTCGTGCCCGCTGCCGTCTTCGCCATTGATCAGCCCCAAGGGATTCAATGGACCGATCAAGATGGGCGCGCCGGTAACCGGATCCACTCCGGAAAAACGATTGTTGTTGCTGCGTTGATAGATCGAAGCGCTCGACCCACGGACCGCCACGCTGGGCGTCAGCGGCAAGGCATAACGGCCTGCGTTGCCATAGATCTTCAACGACGAGTCGCCATTCACATCCCAGGAAAAACCAAGACGTGGGCCAAACTGGTTGTCGATCTTGACGAAGGCCCGGCCATCGGCGCCCAGGTTCTCGAAGGTGTCCCAACGCGCGCCGAGGTAGGCCAGGAAATTGTCGGTAATCTTCCAGCTGTCTTCGAGGTAGTAGGCGCGTTGCTTGACCTCGATGGTCGTGCCTCGCGCCGTGGTCTGGCGGCGCACCACATCGAACTCATCGTTGGTGCCCGGACGACCGTCGGGACCGTTGTTGGTCGAATAGCGCCACAGCCAACCGCCGACATTGGCTTCGCCGGCAACCGATTCGTAGTTGTCCACGTCAACGCCGAAGCGCAACTGATGCGACCCAATGACCCACTCGGCATCGACCCGGAACTGGTCGCGCGTGTCTTTGTTGTTCGACGCCTGCAACAGGGCGCCATCGGTCAGATGGCAAAGGCTGCCATAGGAACCGGTGATGTCCTTGCGGTAGCCGGGGCGTACGTCGAGGATCGCCGGGCAACCTCCCAGCTCGGTGGTTCCGTTGATATCGGTGGTATACGCGGTTGTGATGTCGCCGTTATAGCTGACCGTCGATCCGTCTGGATTCTTCAGGTGCTGGGCGCGCTTGAACTCGCCGTGACCATAGAGCGCAGTAAGGGTAAAGGCGTCGGTCAGGTAGCCGGTGTACTTGAGGACATAGTTGTTGCCGCCCTGCTCATCGAACACGGTGCCCACGTAGTCCGTGCGATCCACCTCGCCTACCGTATTGTTGTAAACACGGGTCTCGGTGTCCTGCTTGTCGGAGAACGCGGTCAGTTCCAGCTTGTTGCTGTCATTGATGTTCCAGTCGAACTTGGCCAGCCAGGTTGGATTCTTGATCGCGCCGCTGCGGTTGGTGACCGCGTCCATGTTGCCCCAGCCATCGGTGTCGGTCTTGCCGTAGGACAGCAAGCCGTAAGCGAACAGCTTGTCCTGGATCAGGGCGCCGCCGGCCCACACCGCGCCGATCAGTTCGTCCTGCGTGTCCTTGCTGTTGTTCTCTGCGACATCGCCAAAATCGCCCGGCACCAGCGGATTGGAGAACCGGTAGTCGTCTACATCCGAACGCAAGGATTTCGGCGACCAGAACACATTGGCGCCCGCCGTGAACTCGTTGGTGCCTCGCTTGGTGATCTGGTTGACCACGCCGCCCAGCGAACGTCCGAACTCGGCGCCGTAGCCGCCGGTCTTGATCTGCTGCTCGGCGATGGCTTCGAACGGAACCTTGGAGAAATTCAGGCTGCGGAACGAGTTGGTGATGTTGAAGCCGTTGATGTAGTACTGGTTTTCTGCGACGGATGAGCCGCCGAACGAAGCCAGGTTGCCGAAAGCGCCGTCGCCGCGGACCGTGCCGGGCGCCAGCAGCGCCACCGAGGTGGTGTCTCGCGGCACCGGGATCTTGGCCAGCTGCGCCGAAGTCAGGATGGTGGTGGATTCGACCGAGGAGACGTCGATCGGGTTGACCACCGACGACGCGGTAACCGTCACCGTGCCCAGGTTGGTCGCACCGCTGTCGGAAGCGGCGCCCGCGGTGAAATTGACCGCGGTGCCGGTACCGACGTTGACCGAAACCTCGCGTGTGGAGGTGGTGCCGTCGGCGCGCTGCAGGGTGACGCGATAGGTTCCGGGCGAAAGCGCCGAAACACGGTAGGCGCCATCGGCGCCAATGGCTATTTCACGGCTGAAACCTGTGGCCGGGTTCTCGACCAGGACTTTCTCGCCGGCGGTAGCTTGGCCGAACACGGCGCCGGAGGTATTGGATTGGGCGTAGATCGTGGAGTTGAAGCAGACGCCTAGCGCTACGGTAAGGGCGCTGCGTTTCAAAGCTCGGTTGAAGGTTCTCTTGGACACTGGATTAGTCCCCGCTGCAGGTTGGCTACTCATGAGCGTCCAGACTGGCCCGCCCCCCGAACACCATGACTTTCGTCATGCGACCTTAGTCGCCAGCCTTAATAACAGGTTAATCAAATGTTGGATTTGGGTTAAGCAAGAAAGTTGTAATTATGGGAAACCCATCACATTTTTACTTGTCACTTTGCCTGATTTAGCCCGCCGTTTTGCCGATATTGGCGATCAGAGGCGCAATAACGTCCTAGACGCCGTCGCACTGACGGCGCCAATAAGTTCCACAGGATGGAATTAAAGTGACCTGGACTTCGCTCCGGACCTCATTCCTTGGCCTGGAACACCACTTCCTCATACGGCTGCACCACCACCCAGCCATCGCCGGCGAAACGCAGCTGCACGCTTTCGCCCGAACCACGCCCCAGCAGGGTGCCAAGCGAGATATCGGTGACGATTTCCGGGGTCAGCCCGCCCGACCAGGCCACGGTGGCATTGGGATCGGTGAACACCGGGCCGGTCTGCGCGTTAACCGGAAGGGTCAGCGGTTCGTAGTGCGAGGTGATGGCGACAATCCCGCTGCCGCTCAGGCGCACATTGAACAGACCGCCGGAAAGCATGCCAGCCACCTTGCGCATCATGGTGATCTTGCTTTCGATGCCCGACTCGACCGCCAGCACATCGTTGCCGTTGACGAAGATCGCTTCGCCGGCCAGGCGCAGCAGGGTTATCTTCTTGCCGGCGTCGGCCAGGTACACGCGGCCTTCCCCTTCGACCTTCATCAGCTGCATGCCTTCGCCGCTGACCATTTTCTTCAGCAGATTGCCCAGTCCCTGCTCCATGATGCCCTGACGGGTGAATTTCACGCTGCCCTTGCGCGCGACCATGGACCCGGCCTTGGCCCAGACCATGCCGTTCAACCTCACCTCCAGCATGTGCGGACTCTCCAGTTCGAAGGCATCGCTGCTCACGTCTTTTTCTTTCGAGGAGGCCAGAAATTCCTGCAGGGTACGTACACTCATATCGCTTCCTTGATGATGGACGGGCGACCATTCGCCACGGCCCCATGATAAATCCTCTTCCTTCCGGAACCGCTTCCATGCCCGCCATCGTCCGCATCCCCCACCACACCGCAGGCAATGCACCCGAAGCCGTGGCCAGCGAGCGGCTGGTCGCGGGTACCCCGATGCAGACCGTCGCGAACGCCTATTCCGATGGCGGCGACGCATTCCATTGCGGAGTCTGGGAGGGCGAAGTGGGCGCGTGGCGGGTCGGTTATTCCGAGCACGAGTTCTGCCATCTGCTGGCCGGTTGCGTGCGCATGCGCGGCGACGACGGCAGCGACGTCACCTTGCGCGCGGGCGACAGTTTCGTCATCCCGGCCGGCTTCCAAGGCGTATGGGAAGTACTGGAACCTGCGCGCAAGCTGTACGCGGTCTACGAACCCCAGGCCTGACGATGGCGGCGGCCTCGGCTAGAATGAGCATGTTTACTCCCACGCCAGAGATGCCCATGACCGCTCCCCTCGCTTATCGCCGCATCCTGCTCAAACTTTCCGGCGAGGCATTGATGGGGGCCGAAGACTACGGCATTGATCCGGCGGTGATCGGTCGCATCGCCCGCGAGATCATCGAGGCGCGCGAAGCCGGCGCCGAGATCGGCCTGGTGATCGGCGGCGGCAACATCTTCCGCGGCGCCGGCCTGGCCGCCAGCGGCATGGACCGCGTCACCGGCGACCAGATGGGCATGCTGGCCACGGTGATCAACGCGCTGGCCATGCAGGACGCGCTGGAGAAGCTGGGCGCGCGCGTGCGCGTCATGAGCGCTTTGAAAATCAACGACGTGTGCGAGGACTACATCCGCCGCCGCGCCGTGCGCCACCTGGAGAAGGGCCGGATCGCCATCTTCGCCGCCGGAACCGGAAACCCGTTCTTCACCACCGATTCGGGGGCTGCCCTGCGCGCGATCGAGATCGGCGCCGACCTGCTGTTGAAGGCGACCAAGGTCGACGGCGTCTATGACCGCGACCCGGGCAAATTCCCGGACGCAGTGCGTTTCGACCAGCTGACCTACGACGAAGTCCTCAGCCGCGACCTGCAGGTGATGGATACCGCCGCTTTCGCCCTGTGCCGCGACAGCGACGTGCCGCTGCGCATCTACGATCTGTCGGTGCCCGGCAACCTGATGCGCATCCTGCGCGGCGAAAACGTCGGCACGCTGGTAAAGGGGCGCAGCAACTAGTACCCACGACGATCTTGCTTTGCCTCCTTTGAAAAAGGGGGCCACGGGGGATTTGCTTTTGATCTTGCTCTGGGACGAGCAAAAAGCAAAAACAAAAGCAAAAACAAAAGCAAAAGCAAAAAAACAAAAGCAAATCCCCCTCAATCCCCCTTTTTCAAAGGGGGAGGCAGCCGCTTTCCGGCTTCCCGGCTTCCCGGCTCCCGGCTTCCGCCTCCCGCCTCCCGCCTCCCGCCTCCCGCCTCCCGATGTAATTGTGTCCGCCAAGCCGCATTGGCCAGGCTATCGCACATGACACACGCCCACTCCCACGGTTCCGCTACCAAAGCCTTCGGCTGGGCCATCCTGGTCAATCTGGCTTATACGGTCCTGGAAGCGGGCTACGGTTTCCACACCAATTCGCTGGCACTGCTTTCCGATGCCCTGCACAACCTGGGCGACGTGCTGGGCTTGGGCCTGGCCTGGGGAGCCGCAAAACTGGCTCAACGCCCGCCTACCCAAAGCCACACCTACGGATGGCGCCGCGCCACCCTGCTGTCGCCGCTGGCCAATTCCGTCCTGTTGATGGCGTTCTCCGGGGCCCTGGGCTGGGAAGCCATCCGGCGCTTCGGTGCGCCGCCTTCCATCCCCGCCATACCCGTGATGGTGGTCGCAGGCATAGGGATCTTCGTGAATCTGGGCGCAGCGTGGCTGCTGCGCGATGGTCATGGGCACGATCTGAACAAGCGCGGCGCGTTCCTGCATCTGGTGGCCGATGCGGCGGTCTCGCTGGCAGCGGTACTGGCGGGCGCAGGCATGCTGTTACTGGGCTGGACCTGGCTGGATCCGGCCATCGCCCTGCTGGTGGGCATCGTGATCGCGGTGGGCACCTTCGGCCTGCTGCGCGACAGCTTCAACGCAGCCATGGACGCGGTACCGGCCAGTATCGATCAGTCGGAAGTGCAGGCGTTTCTTGCGTCCCAGCCAGGGGTAAAGGCGGTCCATCACTTGCATATCTGGCCTTTGGGCGCGAACGAGATCGCCCTCACCGCGCATCTGGTGCGTCCGGAAGATCAAGACCACGATGCCTTCATCGACGCCACCACGCATGCGCTGGACCATCGTTTCGGCATCAACCACGCCACCTTGCAGATCGAGCGCGGCATGGCCTGCGGACATGACCTGCACGATGCCGCGCCGCATCATTCGCATTGATGGCGGCAGCCCGGACGCCGCCCGGGCGCCGCAACCGGTCCTGTAGCCAAACCCCGTATAATCAGGGGTTCGTGGAAACAGCTATGGAAACCCGGCGATGCTCAACGAAATCAAGAAAGACGCGCAGACGCGCATGGCCAAGAGCATCGAGGCGCTACGTCACGACCTGACCAAACTGCGCACCGGCCGGGCCACCACCGCCCTGGTCGATCATTTGAAGGTCAACTACTACGGCTCGGACATGCCGTTGACCCAGGTCGCCAGCGTGACGGTGACCGATGCGCGTTCGCTCACCATCAGCCCGTGGGAAAAGCAGATGGTCTCGGCGGTGGAAAAAGCGATCCTGGCCTCGGACCTGGGCCTTACCCCCAATACCGCCGGCACGGTGATCCGCATCAACATCCCCGCGCTGACCGAAGAACGCCGCCGCGACCTGTCCAAGCACGTGCACGGCGAAGGCGAAAACTCCAAGATCGCCATCCGCAACATCCGTCGCGACGCCAACCAGCAGGTCAAGGACCTGTTGAAGGAAAAGGAAATCACCGAGGACGAGGAACGTCAGACCCAGGACGATATCCAGAAGCTCACCGACAAGGCGATCAAGGACGTCGATGAGGTGGTGAAGGCCAAAGAACAGGAACTGATGTCCGTCTGACGCAGTCGCATATCCGATGACTGCCATGCCACCTGCCCCTGCTGCCGTGCCGCGCCACCTGGCCGTCATCATGGACGGCAACGGGCGTTGGGCGGAGCGCCGACGGCGCCCGCGCATCATCGGCCACCGCGCCGGCGCGCGCGCAGTCAACGTGTGCATCGATTTCTGCCTCGAGCGCGGCGTGCGCGCGTTGACCCTGTTCGCCTTCTCCAGCGAAAACTGGGGACGCCCGCAAGAAGAAGTGGGCGCACTGATGAAGCTTTTCATGAACGCGCTGGACCGCGAAGTGGAGGAGCTCGACCGTCGCGGCGTTCGCGTGCGTTTCATCGGCGAACGCGAGCGCTTCTCTCCCGCCATCGTCCAGCGCATGGACGCCGCCGAAGACCAGACCCGCACGAACGAGCGGCTGGACCTGATCATCGCCGCCAGCTACGGCGGGCGCCAGGACATGGCCGCCGCCGCGCGCGCGCTAGCGGCCGACGTTGCCGCGGGCCGCTTGCGCGCGGAGGACATCGACGAATCCGCAGTTGCGGCAAAGATGGCGCTGTCCGATCTGCCGCCGCCGGACCTTTTCATCCGTACCGGCGGCGACCACCGCATCAGCAACTTCCTGCTGTGGCAGCTGGCCTACACGGAACTGTGGTTCACCGAACTTCTCTGGCCGGAACTGGATGCCGCCACCCTGCAATCGGCCTTCGACGACTACGCGCGCCGCGAGCGTCGTTTCGGACTGACCAGCGCACAGGTGGCCGACGCCGCCACGGAGCGATCACCCGCATGACCAGAACCCGAATCATCGCCGCGCTGGTCATGGCGCCCTTCGCCATCGCCGCGATCCTGCTGCTGCCCACCCAATGGTTGTCGGCGGTGGTGGCGCTGGTATTCCTGATCGGATTGTGGGAGTGGTTCAAGCTGGCGGAAATCGACGATACGTTGTCGCGCACCGTGCTGCTGATAGCGAACCTGATGCTGATGGTGCTGCTGCTGTGGGCTTCGCGCACCGGATCCGGGCTTTCGCCGGCGCTGTTCCAGATCGTGGTCCTGGCCGGCGTCTGCTGGTGGTTCTTGTCCTTGCTGTGGCTGCGTTTCTTCAACTTCGCCTCCGACCACGAGACCTACGCGCGGGTCTTCAAGCTGGCCGCCGGCACGCTTGCCGTGGTCCCGGCCTGGTGCGCGCTATGCCTTATCCACTCCGACAACTTCCAGACCCTTGCCGCCGGCAGCGTAGACAACCTGCGCGGCCATCTCTGGCTTCTTGCCGCCTTGGTCATCGTCTGGGCCGCCGATAGCGGCGCTTACTTCGCCGGCCGCTATTTCGGCGGCAGGCTGTTCGGAAGCCGCAAGCTCGCGCCGCGCATCAGTCCCAACAAGACGCTTGAAGGCCTGTTAGGCGGATTGCTGGCTGGCGTCGCGGCGGGGCTTCTGTTCGCGGCGTTGGCTGGACTCACCGCGCCCCAGGTTCCGGCCTTCATCCTGGTGGCCACGGTCACGGTGCTGTTCTCGGTGGCCGGCGATCTGTTCGAAAGCCTGCTCAAGCGCCATGTGGGCGCCAAGGACTCGGGCAATCTGATCCCCGGCCACGGCGGCATACTGGACCGCCTGGACGGCGTGCTGGCGGCGCTGCCGATTTTTGCGCTGGGCAAGGAATTGTTCGGCTTCTGACATGACCGTTGCGCGCGCCATCGCGGTACTCGGAGCCACCGGCTCGATCGGCGCCTCGGCGCTGGACGTGATCGCGCGCCATCCCGAGCGCCTGCGCGCCTCGATCCTGGGCGCGGGCACCCAGGTGGATGCGCTGCTGGCGTTGTGCGTGCGCCACCGCCCCGCCCACGCCGTCATAGCCGATCCATCCCGTTTCGCGGCGCTGCGCGATGGGTTACGCGAGGCCGGGTTGGAAACACAGGCCCATGCCGGGGACGCAGCGCTGGACGACCTGGTTGCGGGAGACGCGTGCGATACGGTCATCGCCGCAATCGTAGGTGCCGCCGGCCTGAGCTCCACCCTGGCTGCGGCACGCGCCGGCAAGCGCCTGTTGCTGGCCAACAAGGAATCGCTGGTACTGGCCGGTGAGTTGCTGATGGCCGCCGCCAACGGCGCAAATGCCGAAATCATTCCGATCGACAGCGAACACAACGCCATCTTCCAATGCCTGCGTTCACGCCAGACTCAGGGCGATGTGCGGCGCATCGTGCTCACCGCTTCGGGCGGGCCGTTCAGGGGTCGCAGTCGCGATTCGCTGGCCTCGGTAACGCGCGAACAAGCCGTGGCCCACCCCAAATGGTCGATGGGTCCCAAGATATCGGTCGATTCGGCCACCTTGATGAACAAGGGGCTGGAACTGATCGAAGCCCACCATTTGTTCGACATACCGGGCGAAAAGCTGGGCGTACTGGTGCATCCGCAGAGTCTGGTGCATTCGCTGGTGGAGTTCGTGGATGGTTCTACGCTGGCCCAGCTGGGACTGCCGGACATGCGCACCTCGCTGGCCGTGGGACTGGGTTGGCCGCAACGGATCGAATCGGGCGTTGCCGGGCTGGATCTGCTGACGCAGGGCCGGCTGGATTTCGAAGCCCCCGACACCGACGCCTTTCCCTGCCTGCGCCTGGCCTGGCAGGCGCTGGAAGCCGGCGGCAGTGCGCCGGCAGTGCTGAACGCCGCCAACGAGGTCGCTGTTTCAGCCTTTCTTCAGGGCCGAATCGGTTTCCTAGCCATTCCCGCGCTGGTCGAGGAGACTCTCGCCCGTTTGCCTGCAGCCCCGGCCGAGTCGCTGGAAGCGTTGCTGGCAACGGACGCGCAGGCGCGCAGTCTTACCGAACAAGCCATCTCAAAGCACGCCGTCCCACAGCTAGCGCAATCACAAGGCCACAGACTCCCCGCATGAGTGACATCGTTGGCTCAATCTGGTGGATGATCGTGGCGCTGGGCGTGCTGGTGACGTTCCATGAATTCGGCCATTACTGGGTGGCCAAACGCTGCGGCGTGAAGGTGCTGCGTTTTTCGGTCGGCTTCGGCAAGCCCCTGTGGTCGCGCCGGGACCGCCATGGAACCGAATTCGCTATCGCCGCCATTCCCTTGGGCGGCTACGTGAAGATGCTGGACGAGGCCGAGGGCGACGTGCCCGCTTCCGAGCTGCCGCAGGCCTTCAACCGCAAGCCGGTCATGCAGCGCATCGCCATCGTGGCGGCAGGCCCCATCGCCAATCTGGTGTTGTGTGTGGCGCTGCTGTGGGCGATGTTCGTGATCGGGCGGCAGGACTACAGCGCCACCGTGGGTCAGGCGCGAGGTTTGGCGGCCCAGGCCGGTTTCGTGGCCGGCGACAGAATCCAGGCGGTCGATGGCCAGGTCATCAATACATGGGGCGATGCGCTGCAGGCGATTACCACCGCGGCACTCGACCGCCACGATCCGCAGGTGGTGGTTTCCGACCGGATGGGCGTGGAGCACACCCGCAGCCTTGCCCTTTCCGACCTTCCTGCCGGTTTCGACCAGGAAAACGTCGCTGGCCTTGCCGGTTTTGCCTGGCAGCATCAACTGGCACCAGCCCTGGTTGAAGCCACCAAGGCCGGCTCGCCTGCCTCCAAGGTGCTGGTCGCCGGCGACCGGATCACCGCCGTCGATGGCGATCCGGTTCGCAGCTTCGGCGACATATCGCCTCTTGTGCAGAAGCTGGGGGCCAGGGGCGGCGGCGCCATGATCGAAGTCGAACGCAATGGCGAACGCCTGGCGCTCGGCATCCAGCCGGTATGGTCTCGCGACCCGGACTCGGGCAAGGAGTATTGGACCCTCGGTATCGCCCCCCCGGCCCAGTTGCAGCCTGCGCCCTACGACGCCAAACAGCAGTTCGGCCCGCTGGCGGCGATCCCCGCGGCGTTCAGGGAAACCGGCAGGTTGGCATCCGGGTCGCTGGGCATGATTCGACGCATGCTTACCGGCCAGGCCTCCCTGAAGAACATTTCCGGCCCTATCACCATCGCCCAGGTCGCCAACGATACCGCCCAGCGGGGCGTCGATTGGTTCCTGTATTTCCTTGCTTTGCTGTCGCTCAGCCTGGCCATCATCAACCTGATGCCGATCCCGGTCTTGGACGGCGGGCACCTGCTGTATTACCTTATAGAGTTGGTCAAAGGCAGTCCGCTTAGCGAGCGCGCCATGGCCACCGGGCAATACGTGGGTCTGGCCATGCTGGCCAGCCTGATGGGTCTGGCGTTCTACAACGACATTTTCCGTCTGGTGACCTGATGGCCCTGCTTTCCCGGATATTCCCGGTTCGATTCCACCCAATTTCCCCGCCGGCCCCATTTCGGCAAACCCCTGCGCCCTTGCAGGCAACAGCAGCACCCACCCAATCGGATGTGATGATGACGCGACTCCCCACCCGCCGCCTGCTCGCCCTCGCCCTGGCCTCGGCCATCGCATTGCCGGCCTGGGCGCAGACGACGGAATTCGGCCTGCCGGCGACCGCCAGTGCGGACGCTTTCACCGCCAGCGACATCCGCATCGACGGCCTGCAGCGCATTTCGGCCGGCACCGTGCTCACATATCTGCCTATCGAACGAGGCGATGCGGTCGACTCGGGCAAGATCGGCGAAGCGATTCGCGCCCTTTACAAGACCGGATTCTTCGAAGACGTGAAACTCGATCGGCAGGGCGACATCCTGGTCATCACGGTGACCGAGCGTCCGGCAATCAACAAACTGACCGTCACCGGCAACAAGGACCTGAAGTCCGAGGACCTCCTGAAGAGCCTCGGCGAAATCGGTATTGCCGAGGGCGAGACCTTCGACCGGCTGGCATTGGACAGGGTCACCCAGGAACTCAACCGCGCCTACAACAATCGCGGCAAGTACAACGTGGAGATCACCCCCACGATTGCCAAACTCGATCGTAACCGCGTCGATCTGACCATCACCATCAAGGAAGGCAAGGCCGCCAAGATCCGGCACATCAATCTGATCGGCGCCGAGAAATTCGAGAACAAGGACATCCTGGACAATTGGGAGTCCAAAGAGAGCAACTGGCTTTCGTGGTACCGCCGCGACGACCAGTACTCCAAGGAAAAACTGTCGGGCGACGTGGAGAAGCTGAATTCTTTCTACCTTGATCGCGGCTATGTCGATTTTGCGATGGATTCGGCCCAGGTTTCGATCAGCCCCGACAAGCGCGACATGTACATCACCGCCGGCATCACCGAAGGCGAACAGTACAAGGTGTCCGACGTGAAGGTCACCGGCGACACCATCCTGCCGCTGGAAGACATCGAACGCCTGGTGCTGGTCAAGAAGGACCAGATCTTCTCGCGGGTGATCCTGGAGTACACCTCCGACGCCATCACCTCCACCCTGGGCAACATCGGCTACGCCTTCTCGCAGGTCAACCCGATCCCCACCGTGGACCGCGAAAACCGCACGGTCGCCATCAACCTGCAGGTCGTTCCGGGCCCGCGCGTGAACGTTCGCCGCATCGTGTTCAAGGGCAATACCCGTTCGGCCGACGAAGTGCTGCGCCGCGAAATGCGCCAGTTCGAAGGCAGCTGGTATTCGCAGGCCGCCATCGACCGCTCCAAGATCCGCCTGCAGCGCCTGGGCTATTTCGAGACCGTCGATGTGGAAACCCCGCCGGTGCCCGGCAGCAACGACGAAGTGGACGTGGTGTTCAACGTCAAGGAAACCACTTCGGGCAGCTTCGTATTCGGCTTGGGTTACTCTCAGCTTTCCGGCCTGACCACCTCGATCCAACTGTCGCAGAACAACTTCCTGGGCGGCGGCAACCGCGTCTCGGTGGAAGCGCAGCGCAGCGACTACCTGCAGCGTTATTCGTTCTCTTTCGTCAATCCGTTCTTCACCGACGAAGGCATGTCGCTGGGCTACAACCTGTGGTGGCGCGAGTTCGACTACTCCAGCTTCAACACCGCGCAATACTCGACCACCAGCGCCGCTGCGCAGGGCGTACTGGGCCTGCCGATCACCGAAAACGACACCGTCTCGTTGCTGTTCGGCATCGACACCAATGAAATCCTGACCTTCCGTGGCTCCACTCCCGCCTCGATTATCAACTACATCGATGCCATCGGGACGCGCACCTTCCACGCTTGGCGTACCGAACTGGGTTGGGCGCGCGACACACGCAACGATTATTTCATGCCGACCCGCGGTACCTACCAGCGCGTGTCCACCGAAATCACCCTGCCCGGCTCTACCGTCGAGTACTTCAAGGTCAACTACGAGTTCTCCAAGTATTGGCCGCTCAGCCCGTCTCTGGTGCTCAACACCCGCGCCGAGCTTGGCTACGGCGACAGCTACGGCAGCGATTTCCAGCGTCGTCTGTGCTCGGTCCGCCCCAGCGACCCGCAGACCAAGGCCGCGCCTGCGTGCGATCCCGGCAGCGTCGAAACCGGCGTGCTGAACGCCAGCGGTTTGCCGTTCTTCGAGAACTTCTACGCCGGCGGCGTGCGCTCGGTACGCGGCTTCCGCGACAACACCCTGGGCCCGCGCTCGGAGGAGATCGGGGGCATAGAGGGACAACCGCTGGGTGGATCGCTGAAGACCACCGGCTCGCTGGAAATGTACTTCCCCAAACTGTTCGACTCCAAGGCCGCCCGTGTTTCGGCGTTCGTGGATTTCGGCAACGTCTATGCGGACGTGGACAGCTTCGATGCGGGCGAGCTGCGCGCCTCCACGGGCATCTCGCTGCTGTGGCGCGCACCGGTCGGGCCGATCTCGATCAGCTACGCGTTCCCGCTGCGCCAGAAGGACGAAGACGAGGTCGAACGCCTGCAGTTCACCTTCGGCGGCGCGTTCTGAGCATAGCCGCCCAGGCGCTGCACCCCATGAAGGCCCGGGAAACCCCGGGCCTTTCTTCTACCCGGCCACGCCCAAGACGTTAAACTGCGCCCAGTGGACACCTTCAGCATCACCGCCGACGAGATCGCCGAACGCTACGCCCTGGCGTTGCGTGGCGACGGCCGCTTGCGCATACATGGCGTGGGCACCCTTTCTGGGGCCAGCGAGGGCCAACTGGCTTTCCTGGCCAATCCGCGCTACCGCAACCAGTTGCAGGCCAGCGGCGCCTCGGTCGTGGTGCTGCGCGAACAGGATGCCGTCGACGCTCCCGGCACCGTGCTGATCGCGCGCGATCCATACACCGCGTTCGCCAAAATCGCGGCGCTGTTCGACCGGCAACCGGCCCGCGATCCCGGGATCCACCCTTCCGCGGTGGTCGACCCAGCCGCGCGCATCGCAGACGGCGTGCATATCGGACCCTTCGTGGTGATCGGCGCCAACAGCGTCGTCGGCGAAGGATGCGTGATCGGGCCGGGTTGCGTGATCGGCGAGGATTGCGAAATCGGCGCTGGCAGCGAACTGATCGCGCGGGTGACCCTGGTGACCCGAGTGCGGTTGGGACGGCGCGTGCGCATCCATCCTGGCGCGGTGTTGGGCGCGGATGGTTTCGGCCTGGCCATGGACGCTGGCCACTGGATCAAAGTCCCGCAGCTGGGCGGCGTGGCGGTCGGAGACGACTGCGAGATCGGCGCCAATACCTGCATCGATCGCGGAGCGCTGGGCGACACGGTGCTGGAAGAGGACGTGCGCCTGGACAACCAGATCCAGATCGGACACAACGTGCACATCGGCGCGCATACGGCCATGGCCGGCTGCAGCGCGGCGGCCGGCAGCGCGAAGATCGGCCGCTATTGCCTGATCGGCGGCGCAGCGGGCGTTCTGGGCCATCTGGAGATATGCGACAAGGTGACCATCACCGCGATGTCGCTGGTAACCCATTCGATCCGCGAACCCGGCGAGTACTCCTCGGGTACGCCGTTGACCGACAACCGCAGCTGGCGCAAGAACGCGGCCCGCTTCAAGCAGCTGGATTCATTGGCGCGACGCATCCCCGGCGTGCGCAAGGAGGAAGAGTGAACGAACCCGTGAAACTGCCGATCGACGTGACCCGCATCCAGCAATTGCTGCCGCACCGCTACCCGTTCCTGCTGGTGGACCGGGTGGTCGAGTTCGAAGCGCACAAGAGCATCGTCGCGCTGAAGAACGTAAGTATCAACGAACCGTTCTTCCAGGGCCATTTCAGCGGGCATCCGGTGATGCCAGGCGTGTTGGTGATCGAAGCACTGGCGCAGGCGGGGGGCGTGTTGACGCAGCTTTCGCGCGGCACGGTCGCCGACAACAAGCTGTTCTACCTGGTCAAGATAGACAACGCGCGTTTTTCCCGCATGGTGGTGCCCGGAGATGTGCTGGAACTGCACGTACAGATCAAGCGCATCATCCGCACCATGACGTTTTACACCTGCGTGGCGCGCGTCGGCGGCGAGGAAGTAGCCTCGGCCGACGTGCTGTGCGCCGAAACAGAGAAGGAGTAAGGCATGAGCCCGGCGCCTGCGATCCATCCCAGCGCATCGATCGATCCGGCCGCCAGGCTCGGCTCCAACGTGCGCATCGGCGCGTTCACCAGCATCGGCGCCGATGTGGAAATAGGCGACGGCAGCGTGATCGGGCCGCACTGCAGCATCACCGGCGCCACCCGGATCGGCCGCGACAACCACATCGTCGGCCATGCGGCGATAGGCGGCGACCCGCAGGACAAGAAGTTCAAGGGCGAGCGCACGGAGCTGGTCATCGGCGACCGCAATACCATCCGTGAATTCGTCACCGTCAACCGCGGCACCGGCGACGGCGGCGGGATCACCCGCATCGGCGACGACAACTGGCTGCTGGCCTACACACATGTGGCGCACGACTGCAGGGTCGGCAACTTCTGCGTGTTCTCCAACAACTCCACCCTGGCCGGGCACGTGCAGATCGGCGACTGGGTGATCATGAGCGGCTTCGCTGGCGTGCATCAGTTCTGCCGTATCGGCGCCCATGCCTTCCTGGGCATGGGCGTACTGGTCAGCGGCGACGTGCCGCCCTACACGATGGTGGCGACCGAAGCCCAGGGCCGCCCGCGCGGCATCAACAGCGAAGGCCTGAAACGCCGGGGCTTCGACGCCGACCGCATCAGCGCGATCAAACGTGCTTACCGCACCCTGTATGTAGCGGGCCTGCCCTTGGCCGAAGCCAAGCAGCAGCTGGCCGAGCAGGCGCGCGACAGCGACGACGTGCGCGCGCTGCTGGATTTCATCGAAAGCGGCGAACGGCCCCTGCTGCGATGAGCGGCTGGCGGCGCGGCGCGGCGACCGGGAACGACGCTACGGCGCCGACCTTGTCCGACCTCGCCGCCGATCCCCAACTGTTGCGGAAGCGACCGCGCGCGCAACGCATAGCGCTGGTCGCCGGCGAAGCTTCGGGCGACGCGCTAGGCGCGGGACTGATCGTCGAACTGCGCAAGCGTTTCCCCACTGCCGAATTCGCCGGCATCGGCGGCAAGGCGATGCGCGAGGCCGGCTGCGACACCTGGCACGACGCCGGGGAACTGGCGGTGATGGGCCTGTCCGAGGTGTTCAGCCACCTGCCTCGCCTGTTGAAGCTGCGAGGCCAGTTCCGCGAGCGCGCATTGGCCTGGAAGCCGGATGTGTTCATCGGCATCGATGCGCCGGACTTCAATCTGGGGGTGGAGCGCTGGTTGAAGCAGCGCGGCGTGCGCACCGTGCATTACGTCAGTCCTTCGGTATGGGCTTGGCGCGAGAAGCGCGCGCAGAAGATCGGCGCCAGCGCGGACCTGGTGCTGTGCCTGTTTCCGATGGAACCGCCGATCTACGCGCGCCATGGCATCGATGCGCGTTTCGTCGGCCACCCGATGGCCGACGAGATGCCGATCGAACCCGATCAGGCCGCCGCGCGGCAATCGCTGGGACTGCATGCCTACACGCCGGCATTGGCGGTGCTGCCGGGCAGCCGGCTGGGCGAAATCGGGCGGCTCGGCAAGGTTTTCCTGCAGGCTGCGCGGATCGTTTCCGAATCCGTTCCCTATCTGCAGGTAGTCGTGCCTGCGGCCAATTCCGCCTGTCGGGATGCGTTGCAACCCTTGATTGCCGAGGCCGGATTCGAAACGCCGCCGACGTTGACCGACGGTCGTGCACGCGAGGCGATGGTCGCGGCCGACGTGGTGTTGCTGGCCTCCGGCACGGCCACGCTCGAGGCGATGCTGGCCAAGCGTGCGATGGTGGTCGGCTACAAAGTGGCGCCGCTGACCTACCGCATCGTCAAGGCGTTCGGCATGCTGAAAGTGGACCGCTACGCGCTTCCCAACGTTTTGGCCGGCAGCGACGTGGCGCCGGAGCTGATGCAGGACGAATGCACGCCGGAGAATCTGGCCGCGGCCGTGTTGAACCAGTTCCAGCACCCGGAAATCACCGGCGCGCTGCAACCGCGCTACCGCGAGATCCACGAAACGCTGCGCCAGGACGCTTCCGCGCGCGCGGCCGAGGCCATCGCCGGATTGTTGCCGAAGGATATCGGGCCGTGAATCAGCGTGCGCTCGACTTTCCTTCGGCGCCGGGCGTTGCCGGCCACTTGCTCGTCGCGGGTGTGGACGAAGCCGGCCGCGGGCCGCTTGCCGGACCGGTGGCGGTGGCCGCAGTGGTTTTCGACCCTGCCCGTCCGCGCATCAACGGACTGGACGACTCCAAGCAACTCAACGCAGAGCGGCGCGAAGCGCTGTACGCGCGCATCGTGGAACGCGCGCTGGCCTGGCGCGTGGTGCTGGTGGAGGTGGACGATATCGACCGGCTCAACATCTACCAGGCCACGATGTTGGGAATGAGGCTGGCAGTGGAAGGCGTAGCCCACGTCGCGCAACTGGCGCGCATCGACGGCAACGCGTTGCCCAAGGGATTGCCGTGCCGTGGCGAAACGCTGATCGGCGGCGACCGCTTGGATCGCTCGATCATGGCAGCTTCGATCCTGGCCAAGGTCACCCGTGACCGCATGATGGTCGCCCTGCACGATGAATTCCCCGCCTACGGCTTCGCCATCCACAAAGGTTATGCCACGCCCTCGCATCTGGCCGCATTGGCCCAGCATGGTCCTTGCCCGCAACACCGGCGCAGTTTCGCGCCGGTGCGTGATGCGATGGGCGCTTCCGGCGCAAGCCTGACGGGCATGCCCACCGCCGTTACGGTGGCTCACCTGGATTTACCGCCATGTGCGCAACAAAGCCCTGCGACTTGTCCACCACCGGAGTGAGGAGGATCTAGAACGTAGCCAGCTGCTGCAGATGCTGGTCCGCACCGCCGGCAGCGCGAGCGAATGCGCCTGGATGACGCTGGCCGAGGAATTCGCGAGTTGGCTGCTCTATCGCCGTCCGGAGCCGCGCAGCGGGAGTGGCAGCGGCCCCGGCGCGAGTCCGGGCCTGCGGCAGCCAAGCGCCGCGGAGCCTCACGCAGCAAGGGCGAACCTTCTGCCCACACCTGTCAAGCCTTGTTCCACCCCACCCCTCCCGCTACCCTGCTAGCGGTATGTCTTCCCGCTTCATCCACCTCCATCTGCACACCGAATTCTCGCTCGCGGATTCGACCATCCGCGTGCCCGAAAAGCCCGACGAAGCCCGCCCGGACAAGGCCAAACGGCCCAACTTGTTGAGCCGCGCGGTGGAGATGCGGCTGCCGGCGCTGGCGGTGACCGACCGCAACAACCTGTTCGCGCTGGTCAAGTTCTACAAGGCCGCCGAATCGGTGGGCATAAAGCCCATCGCCGGCGCCGACCTGAGCATCGTCGACGGCAAGGAAAGCCCCTGGCAGCTGACCTTGCTGTGCCGCGACCACATCGGCTACCTGTCGCTGTCGCGCCTGCTGACGCGCGCCTGGATGGAAGGCCACCACACCGACGGCGTGGCCATCGCGCCGGAATGGCTGCGCGAGGATTGCCAAGGCCTGTTCGCCATCGCCGGCCGTCACAGCTATGCGGGAAGGTTGGCCGCAGGCGGACGCCACGAACTGGCCGAACAGCATTTGGCCGATCTGCAACGCAGCTTCGGCGAAAACCTGCACCTGGAGATCACCCGCACCCAGCGCGAAGGCGAAGATGCATTCAATGCCTTCGCCCTGCATGCGGCCGCCGCGCGTGGGCTGCCGGTCATCGCCAGCAACGATGTGCGCTTCCTGGACCGCGAAGGCTACGACGCGCACGAAGCGCGCGTGTGCATCTCCACCGGCCGCGTGCTGGACGATCCCAAGCGTCCGCGCGAATACAGCCCCGAGCAATACCTCAAGTCGCCCGAGGAAATGGCGGCCCTGTTCGCCGACGTGCCCGATGCGATCGACAACACCCATGCGCTGGCGCAGCGCTGCAACCTGGAGCTGACGCTGGGCCAGTACGCCCTGCCCGCTTATCCGGTGCCGGCCGACGAAACCCTGGCCAGTTGGATCCGCAGCCAGTCGCACGAGGGCCTGGAACAGCGTCTGCTCAAGAATCCACTGGCCGAAGGACACAGCGCCGACGACTACCGCGCGCGCCTGGACCTGGAAGTCGACGTCATCGTGCGCATGGGTTTCCCCGGCTACTTCCTGATCGTGGCCGACTTCATCAACTGGGCCAAGCAGCACGGCATTCCGGTGGGCCCCGGGCGCGGTTCCGGCGCAGGCTCGCTGGTGGCCTGGGCGCTGGGCATCACCGATCTGGATCCGCTGCCCTACGGCCTGCTGTTCGAGCGCTTCCTCAATCCAGAACGCGTGTCGATGCCGGACTTCGACATCGACTTCTGCATGGACCGCCGCGACGAAGTCATCGACTACGTGGCGCGCAAATACGGCCGCGACCGGGTCAGCCAGATCATCACCTACGGCACCATGGCGGCCAAGGCAGTGGTGCGCGACACCGGTCGCGTGCTGGGCTTCCCCTACGGTCTGGTGGACGGCATCGCCAAGCTCATCCCCAACATCCTGGGCGTGACCCTGAAGGATGCGATGGGCGAAGGCGACAGCAGCATGGTGTCGCAGGAGCTGATCGACCGTTATCGCGACGAAGACGACGTACGCGACCTGATGGATCTGGCGCGGCAACTGGAAGACCTGACCCGCAACGCCGGCAAGCACGCCGGCGGCGTGGTGATCGCGCCGTCGCCGTTGTCGGACTTCTGCCCGCTGTTCGCCGAACACGACGTTGAAGGCCGCGGCAAATCGCCGGTGACCCAGTTCGACAAGGACGACGTGGAAGCGGTGGGCCTGGTGAAGTTCGACTTCCTGGGCCTGCGCACGCTGACCATCATCGATTGGGCGGTCAAAGCCATCAACGAGCGTCGCCGGTCCACCGGCGAAGCGCCGATGGAAATCTCCGCCATTCCGCTGGACGATGCCGCCACTTACGAGCGCGTGTTCTCCACCGGCGATACCGGCGCGGTGTTCCAGTTCGAATCGCGCGGCATGCGCGAGCTGCTCAAGCGCGCCAAGCCCGACCGTTTCGAAGACCTGATCGCGCTGGTTTCGCTGTATCGGCCCGGGCCGATGGACCTGATTCCTTCCTTCATCGAACGCAAGCACGGGCGCGAGCCCGTGGAGTATCCGGATACGCGCGTGGAGCCTGTGCTGCGCGACACCTACGGCATCATGGTGTACCAGGAACAGGTCATGCAGATGGCGCAGATCGTCGGCGGTTATTCGCTGGGCGGCGCCGACCTGCTGCGCCGCGCGATGGGCAAGAAGAACCCTGCGGAAATGGCCAAGCACCGCGAGATCTTCCGCGAAGGCGCCGGCAAGAACGACATCGACGCGCGCAAGGCCGATTCCATCTTCGATTTGATGGAGAAATTCGCCGGCTACGGCTTCAACAAGTCGCACGCCGCCGCCTACGCATTGGTGTCCTACCAAACCGCGTGGCTGAAGACCCATTACCCGGCCGAGTTCATGGCCGCGGTGCTGTCTTCGGACATGGACAACACCGACAAGGTGGTCGGCTTCCTGGACGAATGCCGCATGCTGAAGCTGGAAGTGCTGCCGCCGCAAGTGGACGCTTCCGATTACATGTTCGTGGCCACCGACGCGCGCACCGTGCGCTACGGTCTGGGCGCGATCAAGGGCGTGGGACGCGGGGCTTGCGAGGCCATTTCCGCTGAACGCGCCGCGGGCGGGCCTTTCCGCGACCTGCTGGATTTCTGCAAGCGCGTGGACTCGTCCAAGTTGAACCGGCGCGCGTTGGAAGCCCTGGTCAACGCAGGCGCACTGGACGCGCTCGGCAAGAATCGCGCTTCGCTGATGCTGCAGCTTCCGGAGGTGGTGAAGGCGACCGACCAATTGGCCAGGGAACGAGACGCCGGTCAGGTGTCCCTGTTTGGCGGCGGCGATGCGGCCCCCGCCCTGGAAGTGCTGCTGACCGAAGTGGACGAATGGCCGCTGTCGCAGAAATTGAATGGCGAACGCGAGACCCTGGGCCATTACCTGAGCGGACATCCGCTGGATCCGTATCGCGACGATCTGCGCGGGCTGGTCGGCACCGACCTGGGCGAACTGGACAAACTGTGGAGCGGCGCGCCGCAGGCCGAGAAGAAAGGCTGGCGCCCGGAAGTGGGCGTGGTCATCGCCGGGCAAGTCGTTGCGCTGCGCCGCAAGGGCGACAGCCAGGTATTCGTGCAGTTGGAAGACGGGCGCGGGCGCATCGAATGCAGCGTGTTCGCCGAGGCCTACACGCAACTGGCGCCTTTGTTGACGCGCGACCGCATCCTGATCGTGCAGGGCGGCCTGCGCGAGGACGAATTCAGCGGCGGCTTCAGCCTGCGCGTGCGCCAGTGCTGGGACTACGCGCAGCTCTGCGCCAGCCATGCCCAGCGCCTGTCGCTGCGGCTGGACATGCGCGTGCCGGGGCTATGGGACCGTATCGACGCCCTGCTCTCCAAGCATCGCCCCGGCGCGACGCCCCTGCGCCTGGACCTGTTGCTGAAATCCGGCGAGCGTGGCGTGGCGGGCGTGTTGGATTTGAACGGCCCCAAGTCGGTGCGGGTGGATACCGATCTGCTGGACGCGCTGCGCGCCCATCCAGGTGTGCGCACGGTCAAGGTCGCCATCAGCCGGCCTTGGGCAAACTAGCCAGGCGCCCTACCCGGGCGTACGGGTCGATGGCGCCGCTTCGGCTAAACTCCCCTCCTTTCCGGTCCGCAGTCCACCAATGAACCCGAATTACCTGGATTTCGAACAGCCCATCGCCGATCTGGAATCCAAGATCCAGGACTTGCGCAGCGCCAGCACCGGTCCGGCGGTCAACATCGACGCCGAAGTGCATGCGCTGCAGGACAAGCTGCGCGTGCGCACCGCGCAGATCTTCCGCGATCTCACTCCCTGGCAGGTCTCGCAGCTGGCGCGGCACCCGGCGCGGCCCTACACGCTGGACTACATCCGCGTGTTCTGCGACGAGTTCCAGGAACTGGCCGGCGACCGCGCCTATGCCGACGACGCCGCCATCGTCGGCGGCCTGGGCCGCATCGACGGCCGCAGCGTGGTCATCATCGGCCACCAGAAGGGCCGCGACACCAAGAGCAAGATCGCGCGCAACTTCGGCATGCCGCGGCCGGAGGGCTATCGCAAGGCGCTGCGCCTGATGAAGCTGGCCGAGCGTTTCAAACTCCCCTTGCTGACCTTCATCGACACTCCCGGCGCCTACCCGGGCGTGGGCGCGGAGGAGCGCGGCCAGTCCGAAGCCATCGCCCGCAACCTGATGGAAATGGCGGAACTGAAAGTGCCCATCGTGTGCACGGTAATCGGCGAAGGCGGATCGGGCGGCGCATTGGCCATCGGCGTCGGCGACCGCACTTTGATGCTGGAATACGGCACCTATTCGGTGATCTCGCCGGAAGGCTGCGCTTCGATCCTGTGGAAGTCGGCCGACAAGGCCAAGGACGCCGCCGAACAACTCGGCATCACCGCCAAGCGTCTGCTTTCGCTGGGTCTGGTGGACAAGGTGGTGCGCGAACCCATCGGCGGCGCGCACCGCAACCCGCGGCAGATGGCCACGCGCCTGAAAGCCGTATTGCTCAATGAGCTGGATGCGCTGGAGCAATTGCCGATGGATGAGTTGCTGAAACAGCGCTACCAACGGTTGCGCGGTTACGGCGCGTACGAAGCGGCCTGAGTCGGACCCAGCCCATGGGCGCGTGGCCGAGCAGGGCATTGGCGACAGTACTTTTCCTGGGCTTGAGCACGCTCGGGGTTCTATATGGCCTCTACGCCTACGGTGCCTCCGCAATATCGGCACCCCTTGCGCCCTCATCGTATCGAGCCCCTGCTGCGATCCACCAGCAGTACCTCTCAGTGGAGGCCCCTGGGATCGGCTCGTTGCCGAAGCTCAACCCGCTTACCTTCTGGATCGCCTGGCACCGGGCTAGCGATCCGGATTCGCCCGCTGGCGCGCAATTGAGATTGCTTGGTCTGGCAGCGCGAATGTTCCCACCGGCACCGGGTAGTTCCAGCCGTCAGCATGCGGCAGAGCTGGCCAAGAGCGTGATGATCAGCCGCAACTGGTCGTTGCGGCAGGTGGTCGACACGATTCTCGCCAAAGCGTATTTCGGCCGCAATGCCTACGGGCTGGAAGCCGCTTCACATGCTTACTACGGACTGCCCGCTGCACGATTGAGTGCGGAACAAAGCTTGGCCCTGATCGCGCTTATGAAGGGCCCCTACTACTACGACCCGGCATGCAATCGCGAGCGGTTCGAGCGTCGCTATCTGCAGGCTGCCGCGCTGGCGTCCATGAGCACCGATCGCAATGCACCTTCGCGCGCCTTGCAAGGCCTGCTTCCGGTAACGTGCCGCTGAATCCACACACCACTCTATGTCTCCGCCCAGCACGTGCTCTGGCCAGACATGAAGCACCGGCAGTTGCACGAAGCCACAATGCATGCTTACTTCAGGATGAAGACAACTTTCCCGACTAGAAGCTCGCGCCTCGTCGCACCGAGGAAGCGTGCGTCTTCGCTGTTATCACGGTTGTCCCCAAGCAGGAAATAGGCGTTCTGCGGGACTTCCCGCACTGCCATCTCACGCGAATAGTCCGTCTCTACGTTGTCCCCGGCGACATACTCTTCAGCAAGCTCTCGGCCATTGATGCGAACGACTCCACCTTCAATAGCGATGCGTTCGCCAGGTAATCCGACCACACGCTGTATCCAATGATTACCGTCTTCCTCTTGAATAGAGATGACGATGTCTCCACGCTGTGGTTCGTGGCTACCGTAATAACCGGCCCGCACGATGACAATCTGATCGGGATTGACGGTTGGCGCCATCGATCTCGCGGGCACGCGATAAGGCCCATAGCCGAGGATGCGCTGTCGCGGATCGTAGGACTTCGCATCGAAAGGGTTGACGAAATAAATGGCGCTTGCGACCAACGGTATCGCAACCGCCAACACCATCAGTAATCTTGCGATCCAACGCCTTAGCTTCGTCATGGTTGTCCCCGCCATATTGCGAAAGGATGCCTCAGGGCGGCCGGCCCCGTCCATGCCTGCCTTTGCATGCATCGATGCGGCCACGCGCGATCTGGCATCACTAAACAAACCATTGCGCGCGTGATAGGGTCACGGCGCGCCTCAATAATCCCGTAGGAGCGAGGCGAGTCGCGAAGTTGACGATGGTTCCGGCGTTCAGAGCTTCGCGACTCACGTCGCTCCTACAGACACTGGACCTAGCGGCACTCAACGGCGGCGGATGCGATCAACCGCTGCACGCCGCGGGCGCAACCGCTAGCATGGGCGCATGATCGCTGCCGACCCCGCTGCCGCCCTGCATGAAGCCTTGCGCCGCGCGCAATCGGCGCCGTTGCTGGTGGGATTGAGCGGCGGCCTGGATTCCACCGTGCTGCTGCATGCGCTGGCGCAAGACCCCTTGGCCCGCACGCACGGCCTGCGCGCGGCGCACGTGCATCACGGCCTGCAACCTGCAGCGGACGAATGGGCGACCAGATGCGCGGCGTTTTGCGATTCGCTTGGCGTGGCGCTGACCGTCGTCGAGGTGGAAGTTGACCTCGGCAGCGGAGAAGGTCTGGAAGCCGCAGCGCGCAAGGCGCGGTACGCCGCGTTCGAAAGCGTACTCGGAGAAGGCGAAACGTTGGTCACCGCCCACCATCGCGACGACCAGGCCGAAACCTTCCTGCTGCGTGCGCTGCGCGGTTCCGGACCGGACGGGCTGGCGGCGATGCGGCCATGGCGCATTTTCGCCACGGGTCTGCATTGGCGTCCTTTGCTGCAGACGCCACGCGCTGAACTGCTCGCCTATGCGAACCGGCATGGCCTGGCCTGGCTGGAGGATCCCAGCAATGAAGACCTCCGCCACGACCGCAACTTCCTGCGCCAGCGCATCTTCCCGTTGCTGCGCGAACGCTGGCCGCAGGCCGATGCCGCTTTCATGCGCAGCGCGGTGCTGAGCGCCGACGCAGTCGAACTGCTGCAAGTCGAGGACGCCAGGGCGCTGGCGATGGCCCGCACCGTCGATCCGCACGCGCTGTCGGTAACTGCGCTGTTGGAGATACCGGCGACGCGGCGCGCACGCGTGTTGCGTCGTTGGGTAGAAGAACTCGGCCTTCCGCCGCTGCCCGGTGAAGGCGTGGCGCAGCTGGAAAACGACTTGTTGCCGGCGCGCGCCGACGCCCGCGCCCGCTTCGAATGGCGCGACGGAGTGATCGAACGCTGGCGCGATCTGCTGCATGCGCAATGGCAACGCGAACCGCTGCCGGCCGAATGGAACGCCGAATGGAATGGGCGCGAGCCGATTTTGTTGCCGGGCGGGGATCGACTTCGACTGCAAGGCGCCGAATCGTTTCCCTCGCCCTTGCGGGTTTTCGCGCGCCAGGGCGGCGAACGCATCGCCCTGCCCGGCCGTGCGCATTCGCACACGCTCAAGAACCTGCTGCAGGAACTGGGCGTGCCGCCCTGGGAACGCGAGGCGCTGCCCTTGCTCTGCAACGGTGCCGGCGAACTGGTGGCGGTCGCGGACCTGGCTTATTCCGCTGGTTTCGACGCATGGCTGCGCGAGTCGGGTGCGCGCCTGCACTGGACGCGGCAGGCATGAGCGGCCTGGATTGACCTATTCCCCCTGCATCCCCAAACTTGACCCCATGCCACGCAAACCCGCCCCCGATGCGTCCCCCGTCGCCCATTTCGAGCAGTCGCTGGACGAACTGGAGCTGTTGGTCGAGAAGATGGAACAGGGCGAGATGAGCCTGGAGGAGTCGCTGGCCGCCTATGAGCGCGGCGTGGGCCTGTACCGGCGCTGCCAGGCGGCATTGGAACAGGCCGAACTGCGCGTGCGCCTGCTCAGCGATCCGGAACAGCCCGATGCGGCCGAACCCTTTGCGCCGCTGCCCGATGCAAACTGAAGCCCCGTTCCTGCGTTGGGCCCAACGCGTCGAAACCGCCCTCGGCCACGCCCTGCCTTCGGCCTCGATCCCTCCGCACCGCCTGCATGCGGCCATGCGCCACGCGGTGCTGGGCGGCGGCAAACGCATACGCCCCCTGCTGGTCTACGCCACGGGCGCGGTGTTCGGCACCGACGAGCGCTGGCTGGACGCGCCTGCGGCGGCGGTGGAGTTGATCCACGCCTATTCGCTGGTGCACGACGATCTGCCCGCCATGGACGACGACGCCCTGCGTCGTGGCCGGCCTACGGTGCATGTGGCCTTCGACGAAGCCACCGCGATCCTGGCCGGCGACGCATTGCAGTCGCTGGCTTTCGAGATTCTGGCCGAAGCGCCGGTCGCCTCCGAGCTGCGCGTGTCCTGGTTGCGCGCCTTGAGCGTGGCCACCGGCGCGGGCGGCATGTGCGGCGGCCAGGCGTTGGATATCGACGCTACCGGCCAGGTGCAGACGCTGGCCGATCTTGAGCGCATGCACCGCCTCAAGACCGGCGCGTTGATCCGGGCTTCGGTACGCATGGGGGCGATGGGCGGCAGCATCGATGAAGGCACGCTCAAGCTGCTGGATACTTTCGCCGACGCGCTGGGCCTGGCCTTCCAGGTGCGCGACGACATCCTTGACGTGGAATCGAACTCCGAACAATTGGGCAAGACCACCGGCAAGGACGCGGCGCAGGCCAAGTCCACCTATCCCGCTTTGATGGGCATGGAGGGCGCGAAGGCCAAGCTGGTCGAGCTGGACAGGGTCATGCACGATGCGCTGGCCCCTTTCCGCGAACACGCCACCGCGCTGTGGGCGCTGGGCAAGCTGGCGATCCACCGCACGCACTGACCTAAAGCGCGATTGTGGGAGCGGCGTCGCGCCGCCAGCTTTTCTCTTTCCGGTTTCGTTGCAGCGCAAAAGCAGAAATCAAAAGCTCGCGGCGGGACGCCGCTCCCACGCCCGTCGTCCAAAGAACTTCGACGCCAAAAATGAAGAAGGCCCGGACATGCCGGGCCTTCGCGCGGAAACGGTGTTTCCGGATTACTTGATCAGGCGCAGCGCGAACGGGTAGCGATAGGCTTCGCCCTTGTTGGCGGCCAGGCCGGCGATGATGCTGAAGACGATGCAGGCGACCCACGCGATCAGGTTGATCAGCGCGCCGATCAGGATCACCGAAAGGATGATGCCGATCACGTACACGATCAGCAGCGTGATCTGGAAATTGAGCGCTTCCTTGGACTGGTCGGTCAGCCAGGATTTTTCCGGCTTGTCCTTGTTGATCAGCCAGATGATCAGCGGAACGATGAAGCCGGCGATGATGCCGGACAGGTGCGTAAGCAAGCCGATGGTCCGGTCTTCCTGCGGCGCGTCGCCCGAGGGCGCCGGCGGTGGTGCGGTCACGTTGTCGAATTCACTCATTTCTTTCTTCCCTTCAGGAATGGTGGATGTGGGTGGTGCGGCAGGCTAACCGGGGCGACACTACAGCCGCACGACACCCCGTGTCCAGAACAACGTCAATCCCCGCCTGCGCCGGACATCATGCCCGGCTGTGGGCGGGAGACACCCTGCGCCCACACCACGGGGAATGGACCGCATCGCGCCAGGAAGGCGAGACGCGCGGGCTCTATTCCCCGCCCGCCACCGTCATCTTGCCTACCAGCATCGAACCGCAGCTGATATGGGAGCGCGGGTCCACGTCGCTGCCCACCGCCTCGATTCCGGCGAACACGTCCTTCAAATTGCCGGCGATGGTGATGCCATCCACCGGATAGGCGATGGCGCCGTTCTCCACCCAGAACCCGGCCGCGCCGCGCGAGTAATCGCCGGTGACCGGATTCACGCCCTGCCCCATCAGTTCGGTGACCAGCAATCCGTTGGACAGGCCGCCCACCATTTCTTCGAGTCCGCCCGCATTGGCCGCGACCTTAAGGTTATGCACGCCGCCCGCGTTGGCGGTGGTCTGCAGGCCCAGCTTGCGGGCCGAATAGCTTCCCAGCACATAACGCTGCAGTACGCCCGCGCTCACCAGCGGCGCCTGACGGGTCGCCACGCCTTCGGCATCGAAGGCTGCCGAACGCAGACCGCCGCGAAGCAACGGCAACTCTTCGATGGCGAACCAGTCCGGGAATATCCGCTTGCCGGCATGGTCCAACAGGAAGCTTGCGCGCCGGTACAACGCGCCGCCGGAAACCGCGCCCAGCAGGTGTCCGATCAGCGAGCGTGCGACTTCGGCGGCGAACAGCACCGGATACTGGCCGGTGGCCACCGATCGCGGCGACAGGCGCGCCAGCGTGCGTTCGGCGGCATGGCGGCCTATCGCAACGGGCGCTTCCAATCCGTCGCGCGACAGGGCGCTGCTGTACCAGCCGTCGCGCTGCATGTCTTCGCCTTGTCCGGCGATCAGCGCGCAACCGATGGAATGCTGGGTGCTGCGGTCATGGCCGAAAAAGCCGTGCGAATTGGCGTAGACGGAGATGCTTTCGCCGCTGCCGACCGAAGTCCCGTCCGAATTGGCGATGCGCGTATCGAACTCGCGCCCCGCCGACTCGCAAGCAAGGGCCAGGTCGATGGCATGGTCGGCTTCCAGCGCCCAGGGATGCCAGGCGTCCAGGTCCGGGAAGTCGGTGGCCATCAGCGCTGCGTCGGCCAGGCCGGCGGCTTCGTCGTGCTCGGTGTAACGGGCGATGGCGCAGGCTTGCGCCACCGTGGCATCCAGGCTTTCTTCGCGCAGGTCGGCGGTGCTGGCGCTGCCTTTGCGCTGGCCGAAGTACACGGTGACGCCGATGCTGCGGTCGCGGGTGGATTCCACGGTCTCCACCGCGCCCATGCGCACGTTGACGTTGAGGCCACGGTCCTCGCTGCAGCTGACCTCGGCCTGGCTGGCGCCGGCGGCGCGGGCGCGGTCCAGCAGGCGCGCCGACAGGCTCTGCAGGGCGTCCAACCGGGCCAGGCTGTCATCGGCGGAAAAATCGGCGATTGCGTTCAATGGCTTATCCTGTAACAAAGTTTTGGAGAACGAACATGCGTGGAACCGACCCGGAGACCGGCGAATTCCTGGGCCCCAGCCGCAGCGAACGACGGCGCGAAGCGCTGGATATCCGCAGCCTGGCCGAGAAACTGGTCGCCCTGGCGCCGGCGCACCTGGGCAAGCTGCCGATTCCCGAAGAGCTGCTGGAACATATCCACGAAACCCAGCGCATCACTTCGCATATCGCGCACAAGCGGCAGCTGCAGTTTCTGGCCAAGCAGATGCGGCGGGAAAGCGACGAGACGCTGGATGCGATCCGCGATGCGATGGAAGTAGGCGGCGACGCCAAGCGGCGCGAGACGGCGATCCTGCACAAGGTCGAAACCTGGCGCGTACGCCTGCTCGAAGACGGCGACGCCGCGCTGGCCGACCTGCTGTCCGAGTTCCCTTCGGCCGACCGACAGCACCTGCGCCAACTGGTCCGCAACGCGGCCGAAGAGCGGAAGAAGAACAAGCCGCCGCATGCGTTTCGCGAATTGTTTCGCGAGTTGCGGGAGCTGTTGGCGGAGAGCGAAGTCGACACGGACGAAGAAGAAGACGCCTGAAGAGGTCGGGACCTCGGAACGCCGCCTTGTCCTAAACGAAGTCGTCATCCCAGCGAAAGCTGGGATCCATTTTGACGTTGCTCTTGCTCTTGCTCTTGCGTTGAAAAGCAAAATCAAGATGGATCCCAGCTTTCGCTGGGATGACGTCCGTGGTGGTCCCGACATCCGTGACAACCTGAAGGGTCCGCGGCTTCTCAAGCCCGCGTACCACCCACAGTAATCCCCTCGATCAGCAACGAAGGCTGCCCCACGCCCACCGGCACGCTCTGCCCGTCCTTGCCGCACACGCCCACGCCGGCGTCCAGCGCCAGATCGTGGCCGATCATCTTCACCTTCTGCATGGTTTCCGGGCCGTTGCCGATCAAGGTGGCGCCCTTCACCGGCGCGGTGATCTTGCCGTCTTCGATCAGATAGGCCTCGGTGGCCGAGAACACGTATTTGCCGCTGGTGATATCGACCTGGCCGCCGCCGAAATTCACCGCGTACAAGCCCTTCTTCACCGAACGGATCATCTCCTGCGGGTCGTGCTGCCCGGCCAGCATATAGGTGTTGGTCATGCGCGGCATCGGCAGATGGGCGAACGATTCGCGGCGGCCGTTGCCGGTCGGCGCCACGCCCATCAGGCGCGCATTGAGCGTGTCCTGCATGTAACCGACCAGCACGCCATCCTCGATCAAGGTGGTGCAATTGGTCTGGGTGCCTTCGTCGTCGATGTTCAACGAACCGCGGCGGCCAGGCAACGTACCGTCGTCGACGATGGTCACGCCGGGCGATGCGACACGCTGGCCCATGCGTCCTGCATAGGTCGAGGTGCCCTTGCGGTTGAAATCGCCTTCCAGGCCGTGGCCCACGGCTTCGTGCAGCAGCACGCCGGGCCAGCCGGAACCCAGCACTACCGGCATCATGCCGGCAGGCGCGTCCACCGCTTCCAGATTCACCAGCGCCTGGCGCAGGGCCTCGCGGGCGAACTCTTCCGGCTTGCCGCCGCCGAACAGTTCCGCATACGAATAGCGTCCGCCGAAGCCGGCATAACCGGATTCGCGGCGGCCGTTCTGTTCCACGATCACCTGGATGTTCATGCGCACCAGCGGGCGCACGTCGGCGGCCAGCACACCGTCGCTGCGCGCCACCATCACGGTGTCCACGCCGCCGGCCAGGCTCACGGTGACCTGCTGCACGCGCGGATCGGCCGCGCGCAGCAGCTTGTCGACTACGCGCAGCGTTTCCACCTTGGCGTCGTTGTCCAATGCATCGATAGGATCGTCGCTGGAATACAACGAACGCCCGCCCCCGCGCACCAGCGTGTTGGGCGAATGCGAACTGCCGTCGCGGGCGATGGCGCGCGCCGAACCGGCAGCGCTCAGCAGCGCCTGCGGATTGATGTCGTCGGAATAGGCGAAGCCGGTCTTCTCACCGGAGATCGCGCGCACGCCCACGCCCTGGTCGATGGAATGCGCGCCGTCCTTGACGATGCCGTCCTCCACCGTCCAGCTCTCGCGCCGGGAATGCTGGAAATAGAGATCGCCGAAATCGATCCCGGGGCCCAGCAAGGTGCCGAAGGCCCGGTGCAGTCCGTTCTGATCGAGGCCTGCCGGCAGCAGGAGGCGGGTTTCAGCGAGCGCAAGCGGAGAGTCGGTCATGGGGGATGATTTTGGGGCGGAAGTGGATAAAGGCAAGGATTACGGCGCCTTGGCGGCGTTGGCCGCGCCTGCCGCCTCGATCCGCGATTGTTCGCGGCCGATGACTTCGACCTTGGGATCTTTCCAGGGTCCGGTCACGCGGTAGGTCTTGGCGCCGATTTCGCCCAAGGGCTTCTTCAGCACCGCATTGGCGGCCGCGCCGATGGCCGCGCCCAGCGGACCGCCGGCCACGGCGCCGACCACGGTCAGCAGGTTGCCCGACTTGGGCAGTACCTCGATGGTCTGGTCGAAGCGCTGCGCGCGCAGATCGGTGCTGCCGCGGATATTGATCTGCGCGGCAGGTCCGTCCATGACCATGTCTTCGCTACGCGCCAGGCCCGAGCCGAAGCTCACGTTGCCATCGATGCGGTTGAAGGCGAATCCTTTGGAAAAGAAGTCGCGGAAGTCCAGCATCATGCGCCGCGGCAACTGGGTAAGGCTGAGCAGGCCGAGCACGCGGCCCGCGCCGGGTTCCACTTCCAGCAATTGCCCGTTGCGCGCGGCGATCCGCAGGCTGCCCTGCATGGTCGCCAGCGAGAACGCCGCAGGACTGCCGGACCAACCCGCATCGAATTTCACCTTCCCCGAGCCGCCGCCCACGCGGTCCTTGAAGCCGAAGTCGTTCAACAACGCCCCCAGGTCCTGGCTGTCGATGTTGGCCGTGACCTGGGTACGCGCGGCAGCGCCCCGACCCAGCCAATCGCCTTGCACATCGATCTTCTGCTTGGGCGAACGCAAGGCCAACTGCTGCACGCGCATGCCGGTCGCGGTTTGCTGCGTGCGCAACTGCGCGCTGCCCAGGCGGGCATCGCCGAAGCGCAAGTCCTGGATATCCAGGCTCAGCGGCGGAATGACCGAAGGGTCGAAGCTGGCGTCGGCGGTCGCGTTGGAGGCCGCAGCGGTCTTGGCTGCAGCCGCGCGCCAGAACAGTCGCGACAGTTGGCCGGTGATCGGTGCGCCCTTCGCATCGGGCACGGTCACCGTTCCCGCAAGAGCTGGACCAGCCAGTGTCATCGACAGCGCATTGCCCACCGGCGCACCTTGCAGGCGCGCGTCGGGGAATGCCGAACCCAGCAACAGCAGCCGGTCTGCGCTGACGTCGATTCGGCGCAAGGGCAGGCTGTTGTCGCCGCTGCCGCCGCCCTTGGCCAGCGCAATCCATTCGATCGCATCCAGCACTGGCGTGCGGCCGTTGACGATCAGTCCTGAAGCCGGCGGCGCTTCGGTCATCGTTCCGCCGCCCAGTACGACACGCACGCCGCTCTGGCGCCCGTCGCCGCGTGCGCGCAAGGCCAGCAGCTTGCCGAAGGTCACGTCGATATTGCCGGCGCCCATGGGCATCGAAGTCTGCACGGTAGTGGGGAGTGCGAGGAAAGCCGGCTTGTCCAGCGGCGCGGGCAACTTGAGCGTGGTGCCCACCAGATCCGAACGCAGGCTCAGTTTGCTCGGCGTATTGGCCGTCGCACCCTGCGGCACGGTCACGCCAACCGTCCATTGCGAACGGCCTTCCACATAAGGTTTGAGCCAGGCGATCTCGGGCGCACGGTCCATCAACTCGTTAGCTGTGAGCAGCGCCGACAGATCCGCTTCGAAGGCGTGCTGCCTGTCGCGCACGCCGCTGCCCGCCCGTAGCGAGAGTTGACCCGGTTGCGCGGTGCCGGTCAGGCTCTTCTGGTTGACTGCCAGTTTCTCCGCGGCGAAACCTTCGCCGTCGAACTCGGCCTTGCCGCGCACATTGTCGAAGGCCAGGTTCCAGCGCTTTTCGGCCAGGCGAGCGCCGGCCAACTCGACCGTGCCGCGGGTCTTCCTGGCCGTTGCGCTTTGCGCGTGCAACGGCAGCAGCATGTCGTAGCTGGCGCGCGCCGGTCCGCTGGCGACCAGGTTGTCCAACGTGTCGCCGTACTTCTTCTGAAGCGGCGACTGCCGCAGCATGCCCAGCATCTGAGCGGCATCGGAATCGCCGCGCGCGCTTATCGACAACTCGCCTTTGGTGAACTCGGGAATGCCCGCCTTGAAATGTTCGACGCGTACGCCGGCCAACGCGCCCTGCCCTTCGATGGAAAACCCATTGCCGATGAAGGCGATGTCCGCATCCACCTTGTCCATCGCCGGCCAGTCGGGCTGGAACTTGAACTGGCCGCCCTGGATCTGCGCCACCGCCTCGAAGCGGCCGTTGTTGGCAGTGAACGGCCAATCGTCCAGGTCGCCGGAAACGATGGCGCGTCCATTGCGCACCTTGCCGCCGACCAGCGCGCGGTTGAGCCAGTCCACCGCGGCCTTGGACATCTTGTCGTGGATCCAGAATCCCTTGGCCGCATACACCGGAGATTCGTCGATGTCGGCGGCGATGTCGATCCAAGGACGCGTGCCATCGCCCTGGAACCACAATCCGCCACGCGCGTGGGCGCCGAAATCCTTGCCGCGGATGCGCAATGCGGAGGTGCCGACGCGCCAGCCAGCGCCTTCGCGCCAGCCGGCCAGCGAACCGTCCAGCGTGACGTCATGGACCACGCCGAAACCGGTAGGCCAATCGAACCGCAACGCGGTCCTGGAGTCCAGTTTCAAGGCGAAGCCTTGTTCGTCGCCGACGAATTGGCCGGCCAATCCGTCCACTCCCGGCGAATGGCCGACGGCCAGGAAGCTGATCCCGTGCAGACGGCCCTGCGCGTGCATTCCGACGCTGCGGTTGCCGCTAAGGCTCACTTTGGCCAAGCGCGCGCTGGGCTTGGCCAATGCCAGCCAGCGACGCAGACCCGGGTCGACGCGATCGCTCAAGGACATCAGCGAGAACAACGGCGCCGCTTCGATCTGATCGGCCAGCAACGCGTAGTCGCGCCCGCCCGCCAGCACCAACCCGTCCAGCCGTTGCGGCGCCTTTTCATCGCCGAACCGCAGCTGCGGTGCATCGACGCGCCAGCCGGTCCCGGTCAGCCGCCAACGCACCAAGCCTTCAACCCGGTCGAAATGCACGCGCGGCGGTGTGGACGCACCAGGCAACGCCGCACCTCGCAATTCGACTTGCTGCAACTTGAATTCGGAGGTTGCCAATACCACGCGCCGCTTGCGCAGCTCCACCCATCCGCGCGTGCGCCCGGCACCGGCTTCTGCCGTCACGCCTGCATAGCGTAACAGCGGCGACCACGCCTGCATGTCCAGCGATTGCGCGTCCAGGAAGGCGCGACCATCGCCGCTATCGCGGTCGAAGTCGAACGACACCAGCACTGGCGCGCCTTGCTTGCGCATCCACGCGCGGGTGCCCACGCGTACCCGTTCGTCGTCCACGCGCAGGCGCAGATCGACCCTGGGCACCTGCACATTCCAACCCAGCGACGGTGCCCGCACGGACAGGCTTCCGCCGATCACCTGCAGCTCGCCAAGGCCCTCGAGATTCTTCAAGGGATCGCCGGCGCTCTTCTGACCCGGCAAACCCAGCACCGACCACGTGCCATCGTCGGCACGCTGCAGGGTCAGCGACAAGCCGCGCAGGCGCAGCTCGGTGAAGGAGCGGCCCGGCAACAGACCGGCGTACATGGACACCAGTACTTCCGCTTCGCCGATGCGCACCGCCGACTCGCCTTCGCCCACGCGCAATCCGTCCAGCCGCAATAGCGGGCCGCGCCGCGTCCATTCGGTCTGCACATGATCGAACGCCACCGGCCTGCCGGCGCGCGCGCTCAACCAGTCCTCGATCTGCTGCGGGTGGCTTTCGGCAAGCGGCAACACCTGGCTGGCCACGCCCAACACCAGCGCCATGCAAACCAGCACGCCGGCCGCGACGTACCAGACGCCACGACGCGCAAGACGCAAACGACGGCGCAGCGGAGTGGGCATCTAAAGGCGGCCGGGAATGGAGAATAGGGAATGGAGAATGGGAAAGGCGCAAGCCTGCCCCGGTTCCCAACCCGCGCAAAAAGATCGCACCGTCGCGCAATGCCAGTGCGTGCGCCGAAAATAAGCGCCGGCTGCTCTGCCGATTCCCGATTCCCGATTCCCGATTCTCATCTCAGAGCAGCACCACATCGAACTGCTCCTGCAGGTACTGCTCGTCGGCCTGGAAACGGATCGACTTGCCCAGGAACTCCTCAAGCTCCGCCACCGCCGGCGATTCCTCTTCGGTAATGCGCGCCACCACCTTCGGCGAAGCGATCACCAGCAACCGCGCCGCTTCGAACTGGCGAACCGCGCGGGTGATCTCGCGGAAGATTTCGTAGGTGACCGTCTCGGCCGTCTTCACCGTGCCGCGACCGCCGCACTCGTGGCAGGACTCGGACAACTGCCGCTCCAGGCTTTCGATGGTGCGCTTGCGCGTCATCTCCACCAACCCCAGCGGCGAGAACTCGTACACCGTGGTCTTGGCGTGATCGCGCGACAGCGCCTTCTCCAACGTGCGCAGCACCTGGCGGCGGTGTTCGGGATCGTCCATGTCGATGAAGTCGATGATGATGATCCCGCCCAGATTGCGCAGGCGCAGCTGGCGCGCCACCGATTGCGCCGCTTCCAGGTTGGTGCGGTAGACCGTTTCCTCCAGATTGCGCTGGCCCAGGAAGGAACCGGTGTTGACGTCGATGGTGGTCATCGCCTCGGTCTGGTCGATCACCAGATACCCGCCCGACTTCAGCGGCACTTCTTTTTCCAGCGCACGGCCAATTTCGTCTTCCACGCCGTACAGGTCGAAGATCGGCCGCTCGCCTGCATAGTGCTCGATGCGCTCGGCCAGCACCGGCATGTACTTGGCGGCGAAGGCCTGCAAGCGGTCGCAGGTTTCGCGTGAATCCACCTTCACCTTTTCCACGTCGCGGCGCATCAGGTCGCGCACTGCGCGCAACGGCAGGGTCAGGTCTTCGTAGATGCAGGCGCCCATCGCCGCTTCGCGGCTGCGCTGCTCCACCAAAGCCCACACCCGCGACAGATAAGCGATGTCTTCGGCCAGCGCTTCCTGGCTCTGGCCTTCGGCATTGGTGCGCACGATGTAGCCGTGACCGCCATGGGTGGCCGCCAGTTCGCCGACCAGCGTCTTCAGGCGCAGGCGTTCGGCTTCGTCCTCGATGCGTGCCGAAACGCCGATCACCTTCGATTGCGGCAACAACACCATGTAGCGCGAGGGAATGCTGATCTGCGTGGTCAGGCGCGCGCCCTTGCTGCCGATGGGGTCCTTGACCACCTGCACCACGATGTCCTGGCCATCGCGCAGGAGTTCGACGATGGGCGTGGCGGTGGCAGGCGCCGGCGACACCTCTACTTCGTCGCCGCTGCTGGCCGGCACCGCGCGCACCACGTCGTTGGCGTGGAGGAAGGCGGCACGGTCCAGTCCCACTTCGACGAACGCGGCCTGCATGCCCGGCATCACCCGCTGCACCTTGCCCTTGTAGATGTTGCCGACTACGCCGCGCCGCCAGCCGCGCTCGATATGCAGCTCCTGCAGCATGCCGTTTTCGACCACGGCCACGCGGGTCTCGCGCGGGGTGACGTTGACCAGTATTTCCTCGGACATCAAATAACCCCGAAAGTCTTCAGCAATTGCGATGTCTCGAACAAGGGCAGCCCCATCACGCCGGAGTAGCTGCCCGAAAGATGCCGGACGAAGCGTTCGGCCTCGCCCTGGATCGCGTAGGCGCCGGCCTTGCCCATGCACTGGCCGCCAGCCACGTAAACGGCGATGTCCTGCTCAGACAGGTCCATGAAGCTGACCTCGGTGACCGACAGCGCCTGCGCCTCGCGCCCCGCGCTCACCACCGACACCGCGGAGACTGCCTGGTGGGTGCGGCCGGAAAGGCGCCGCAACATGGCCGCGGCATCGTCGGCGTCGCGCGGCTTGCCGAACACTTCATCGTCCAGGATCACTTCGGTGTCGGCGCCCAGAACCACCGCGCCCGGCACCGACATCACCTGCAGCAAGCCAGCGCCGGCTTTTTCCCGCGCCACCCGCCGCACGTACTCCAGCGCGGGCTCTCCGGGCTGGCGGTGCTCGGGCAGGTCCAGGTCCAGCACACCGAAATCCAGGCCCAGACGGGCCAGCAGTTCGGCCCGGCGGGGCGATTTGGATGCCAGATGCAACATGCAGAGAAGGATACCTTGCGTACCCTGACTGAATGGGCGCTCAGTCCAGCATCGCAAAAGCAACCCCGGCCCGGCTCACTACGCGTTCATCCTCATCCGAACACTCTAGCCCGCGCCTTGCGCCCGGACTTCCGCAACCTCGCATCCAAGGAGAACCACATGCGTACCCGATCCCTTCGTCCCCTGCTGCTCGCCCTGTCCCTCGCCTTCGGAGCCACCGCCATGACCGCCCATGCCCAGAACGCCGCCGGCTATGCGGTTCCCACCGACGGCACCCTGCTCTCGGTCTCGGCCAACGCGGAAGCTTCGCGCGTACCCGATGTGGCCACCATTTCAGCGGGCGTGGTGACCCAGGCGGTGGACGGCAACGCCGCCATGCGCCAGAACGCCGAGCAGATGGCCAAGGTCATGGCCGCGATCAAGGCCGCGGGCATCGCCGATAAGGACATCCAGACCAGCGGCATCAACCTGAGCCCGCAGTACCGCTACGTGGAGAACGAGGCGCCGAAGATCACCGGCTTCCAGGCCAGCAACACGGTCAACCTCAAGGTCCGCGACATCGCCAAGCTGGGCAAGGTGCTGGATGCGCTGGCCGCGCAGGGCAGCAACCAGATCAACGGACCCAGCTTCGAGATCGACCAGCCCGAGCCGGTCTACGACGAAGCCCGCCTGGCCGCCTTGAAGAAGGCCCAGGCCCGCGCCGAAACCTACGCCAAGTCGCTGGGTCTGAAGGTGCGCCGCATCGTCAGCATCTCCGAAGGCGGCGGCGGCAATTTCCGTCCGGTGCCGATGATGGCTATGGCCAAGAGCATGGACCGGGCCGAATCGACTGCGGTTTCGCCGGGCGAAACCACCCTGTCGGTCAACCTGGACGTGGTCTTCGAGCTGGGCAAGTAAGCCCGCACCGATTGGACCCTGAAACGGCGCCTGACGGCGCCGTTTTTGTAAGTCGGGGCTACGCCCCCGATACACGAACCACCAGGATTCCGTAATTCAAAGCTGGAGTTTTCAATTCCCGAGCGTCGGGGGCGTAGCCCCGACCTACGTCTATGGTCTAAGCCCTATTGCCAGCTGAGCGGACCCGGCGCATTGTCGGCTTGCGGCACGGCAGCCCGGTTAACCCCACGGGCCGTGTCCAGGCGTTGTTCCTCTCGCATACCCAATATGGAGGTGGATCATGGTTCGCACACTGCCCGTCGACTCCGAAACCCGTCCCGAATTGCCGCGCATTCTGGGCATTGCAGCCGTGATCGCGGTGCATGCCTTCGCGTTCATGCTGTTGCTCATCCCGATGGCGACGCCGCCGCTGCGCCAGGCCATCAGCGAAGGGATGGAGATGATCTGGATCGAGCCGAAGCCACAGGTCATCGAAGACAAGGCCATCGAAGAGAAGCCCAAGACGGTCGTTCCTTTGACAACCCCCTCCAAACCAGAAGACAAAGTGCGTCCCAAGTTGGATCGACCAGTAATCGTGGAAGGCGGCACCATCGCTACCAACAATTCCGGCGCCACCGACCCCGGACCTGTGGTCGATGCCGGACCAGTGGACACCGACCCAGTCTCCGTCGGTACCTTGGCCTACGTGAAAGCCCCGCCGCCAAACTATCCGCGCGCCGAAATCCGCAACGGCGTCGGCGGCACCGTGCTGCTGCGCGTTCTGGTGGATGTCGATGGCCGGCCGCTGGAAGTGGTGGTGCTGGACAGCAGCGGCAACCGCAACCTGGACCGCGCGGCGCGCGAGAACGTGCTGAAGAACTGGCTGTTCCAACCCGCCATGCGCGACGGCCAGCCGGTGCAGGCCTACGGCAAGGTGCCGGTGGTGTTTTCGGTGCAATGAGCCCGCGGCGGTTGAACGTGTAAGGAAAAAACTTCACCGTCATCCCAGCGAACGCTGGGATCCATTTTGACTTTGCTCTTGCGGTTGCGCGTGACCAGTTGAAGTCAAGATCAAGATGGATCCCAGCGTTCGCTGGGATGACGTCCGTTCGATGGACAGGTATAGGGCGAAGCGCGCAACGGAGCGGCGCGAGACGGTAGCGCTTAGGCCCGGTGATAAGGATGGTTGGCCAGCATCGCTGCAGCCCTATACAACTGCTCTGCCACCAACAAGCGCGCCAGCATGTGCGGCAGAGTCAGCGGACCCAGCGACCAGGTTTCGTTGGCGCCGGCCAATACTTCCGACGCATGGCCTTCGGGGCCGCCAATCAGGAACGCCAGATCCCGACCCTGCCCGCGCCAGTGCTCCATGCGCTGGGCAAGCTGCTCCGATGAATGCTGCTTGCCGGTGACTTCCAGCGCGACAACGTGTGAATTCTTGGGGATCGCGGCCAACACCCGACGACCTTCGTCGTCGATCGCGCGCTGCGCATCACGACCCTTGCCGCGCAGGCCGGGTTCGATTTCGATCAGATCCAGCGGCAACCAGTGCGATAGCCGCTTCTGGTATTCGGCAAATCCCTGCGCCACCCAGGCGGGCGCGCGTTCGCCGGTGGCGATCAGGCGCGCCTTCATCGCATTGCCGCTTGCCGCGCTCAGCGCCGCTCGTAGTCCGCGGTTTCATGGTCGTCCGGCGGATTGTCGCCGACCGTCCACAGGCGCTCCAGCGCGTAGAACTCGCGCACGCGCGGCAACATGACGTGGACGATCACATCGCCCAGGTCCACCAGCACCCATTCGGCTTCGCGCTCGCCTTCCACGCCCAGCGGCATCACGTCCAGCTTCTTGGCGAACTTGACCACTTCGTCCGCGCTGGATTTGACGTGACGGGTAGAGGTGCCCGAAGCGATCACCATGTAGTCGGCGACGCTGGACTTGCCGCGCACATCGATCTCGACGACATCCTTGGCCTTGAGTTCCTGGAGTGCCGCGTGCACGTTGGCTAGCAATACGGGGACCGACGGCGGCGGGTTGGGAAGACGGGTCTTGATGACTTGTGCTTGGCTGGACAAAGGCTTGGAAGCTCTGGGGATTGGGCCGAATTATAGCGGACTGGGCTCGGGGGCCGGCTGTGAATACAGGTCATTGCGCACGATGAACTCCGCCACTGCAGGCGATACCAGCCCCTGCCAGGGCTCGCCGCAGGCGATCCGGCGACGAATGTCGCTGGCCGATTCGGGGTGCAGCGGCTCGTTCAGCAGGAACAAGCGGCCCGCGGGCGTGGTTTTGAGGGCCTGGGGCGACTCTGTCCAGCGCCCCGCGGCTGCAGCGGTCAGCTCGGCGGACAATTCGCCGTCCAGCGGGCTACCCGGACGCGGCGCCACCAAGAAATGGGCGAAATCGAACAGCGCTTGCCATTCGCGCCAAGTCGGCAGGCCAACGAAACTGTCGGCGCCGATCAGCAGCGCGATGGGCGTGTCCGGGCCGAATTCCACCCGCAATTGGCGCAGGGTATCGATGGTGTAGGACCGACCCTGGCGCCGCAGCTCGCGCCGGTCCACGCGCAACCCCGGTTGATCAGCGACGGCCAGATCCAGCATTTCCGCGCGCTGTCCCGCGTCGGCCCCGGGCGGCGCGCGGTGCGGCGGGTCGGCGGCCGGCATCAACCGCACGCTGCAATCCAGTTCGTCGCGCGCGGCGCGCGCGATTGCCAGGTGCCCGTTGTGCACGGGATCGAAGGTGCCGCCGTAGAAGAGTTTCAGCATGGGTATGCGGTGCTTTCCGAAGTTGGCATAGCCAGAAACCTGCGAATCCTTACGGTCGTCATCCCAGCGCAAGCTGGGATCCATTTTGACTTTGCTCTTGCTTCGAAGTCCTACGACGAAAAGCAAGATCAAGATGGATCCCAGCTTGCGCTGGGATGACGTCCGAGACGTTACCGGGCGCACGAAAAAATGCGTACGTCTCTCTAGCTCGGGCTTACGCCACCAACAACCGCACCGCCCTGGCTTCAGCGATGGCCAGCAGCAAGCGCTCCATCGCCACCCACGCGTCGCCATCGGCGCGACCCTTGGCGATACGGTCGATGCGCGAGGCCTCGGCAGCGAAGCGGTCCCAGCGCGCCGGGTTGGGATGGCGCTGCAGGGCGCGTTTGAACGGCGCCTGCTTGGTCTCCCAGATTCCCTGCGCTTTCATTTCCGAAGCCAGGTTGGCGCCGCGCGCCTGCGCACGGGCCAGCGCGGCGGTGCGCAGCAGCTCCTTGACCACCATGGGCATCAGCCCGGCCACCACATCGCCTTCGGCGCGCAGACCGGCGAGCATGCGCGATACCTGCTGTCCCTGCCCGCCCAACACCGCGTCGGTCAGGCGGAACACGTCGTAACGCGCGGCATCGGCTACCAGCGCTTCCATCTTTTCCGCATCCAGCGTGCCGCCGTCGGCCAGCAGGGCCAGCTTGTCTATTTCCTGCGCCGCAGCCAGCAGGTTGCCTTCCACGCGTTCGACCAGGATCTGCACCGCATTGCGGTCGGCGCGCAGCCCCTTGGCGCGCAATCGGCTTTCGACCCAACCGGCGAGCTCATGCGGCTTGATCGCCCAGGCGATGGCGATCGCGCCGATCTTGGAAATCGCATCGGTCCACTTGCCGTGATGGGCCTTGCTCCATTCGCCGGCGGTGATAAGCAGCACCACATCGGGCGGTGGATTGGCGCAGAACGCGGCAATGGCTTCGGCGCCGTCCTTGCCGGGTTTGCCGGTGGGCAGCCGCACTTCCACCAGGCGGCGCGCACTGAACAGGCTGGGCGCGTTGAACGTGGCTTCCAAGGTGGCCCAGTCGAAATCGCGGCCGTCGGCATCGAACACTTCGCGTTCGCCGATGCCCTGGGCGCGCGCCAGCCGGCGCACCGCATCGGCCGCTTCCAGCACGCGCAGCATTTCGGGACCGGCGATCAGGTAGACCGGATGCAGCGCGGCGTCATCGGGCAGCGCGACCAACCGTTCCGGGGTCAGTTCCATCAGGGCGCGGGTTTCTGGCCCTGCGCGCTGCCCTGGATCACGCCATCGACGCGGCGCAGGATCGAGGCGGCCATCTCGCGGCGCAGTTCGTCGGCCAGGATTTCGCGTTCGGTCGTCGTGCCTGTTGCCGACTCAGGTGGCGAAACGTAATCGCGCGACAGCTCCACCACCTGCTGCGGCACCAGCTCGGTGCCATCGGCGCGGCGGAATACGAACACCGCGGCGTAGCGCAGGCTGAATTCCTGGGCGCGGCCTCGGTCGTCCATGGCGATGGGCAGATCGCCCCAGCGCTCGGAAAGAATTTGCAGGCTCGCCACGTCCTTGGCGTCGGCCTCGGCAGCCACCGCGCCGGCATGCCTCAATCCGGTGGCCACCGCTTCGGCCAGAGGACTGTATTGCGTGGTCGACGTCACCCGCACTGGCCCCAGGTCCGCCGGCAAGGCGATCTTGTTGCGCAGGTGGAAGCCGCAGGCGGAAAGGGCTACGGCCAGCACGCAGGCTGCCAGCAGGCGCAGAACGGGTAACGCGGGGCTTCTGGTCATGGGCGAAGTCTGGACGAGCCGGCCATGGGCGGCAATAGCCAACCCGGATGGCAGGTGAATATTCCCGTTTGAATACCCCTGTCCGCGCTCAAGCCGCCACGATATTGACGATCTTGCCCGGCACGATGATCACCTTGCGTACTTCCATGCCCTGCATGAACTTGGCGGTGTTGGGTTCGGCCTTGGCCAGCGCCTCGATCTGATCGCGCGGCAGGTCGCGGGCCACTTCTATCGTGCCGCGCAACTTGCCGTTGACCTGCACTGCCAGGGTCAGCTGGTCGCGCACCAGCGCCGAGCTGTCGGCCTGCGGGAAAGGCAGGTCTTCCAGCAGCGTCTCGGCATGCCCCAGCAGCTGCCACAGCGCGTGGCTGCTGTGCGGGGTGATGGGATTGAGCAGCAGCACCGCCGCTTCCAGCGCTTCCTGGCGGATGGCGCGGCCGGAGTCGCTGGAGTCGTCGAACTTGTTCAGCGCATTGGACAGCTCCATCACCGCGGCGATCGCGGTATTGAAACTGTGGCGGCGACCGTAATCTCCGGCGACCTTGTCGATGGTTTCGTGGGTCTTGCGGCGCAATGCCTTCTGCTCGACCGACAAAGACGTCGGATCGGAGGCGCCCGGATCGAACGCAACCGCAATACCGCTAGCGGCATGCTTCTGCACCTGCGCCCACAAACGGCGCAGGAAACGCGACATGCCTTCCACGCCGGCTTCGTTCCATTCCAGCGACTGCTCCGGCGGGGCGGCGAACATGGAGAACAGGCGCACCGTGTCGGCGCCGTACTTGTCCACCATCGCCTGCGGGTCCACCCCGTTGTTCTTGGATTTGGACATCTTCTCGCTGCCGCCTATCGACACCGGTTGACCGTCGGCGATCAGGGTGGCGCCAGCGATGCGGCCGCGCTCGTCGCGTTGCACTTCCACATCGGCAGGGTTGATCCATTCCTTGTTGCCGTTGGCGGTTTCGCGGTAGTAGGTGTCGGCGATCACCATGCCCTGGCACAGCAGGTTGGCGGCCGGCTCATCGCTGTCCACCAGGCGCGCGTCGCGCAAAAGCTTGTGATAGAAACGGAAATACATCAGGTGCAGGATCGCGTGTTCGATGCCGCCGATGTACTGGTCCACCGGCAACCAGTAGTTGCCGCGCTTGTCGACCATGTCCTTGGCGCCCGGCGAGGTGTAGCGCGCGTAGTACCAGCTGGACTCCATGAAGGTATCGAAGGTGTCGGTTTCGCGCTCGGCCGCGCCGCCGCATTCCGGACAGGTGGTCTTGCGCCATTCCGGATCCGCCTTGATCGGGGATTTCACCCCGTCCAGGGTCACGTTTTCGGGCAACACCACCGGCAATTGCGATTCTGGCACCGGCACCGCGCCGCAGCTGGCGCAGTAGATCACCGGTATCGGACAGCCCCAATAGCGCTGGCGCGATACGCCCCAGTCGCGCAGGCGGTAGTTGATGCGGCGCTGGCCGCGTCCCTGACGCTCGAAACGTTCGGCCAGCGCTTCGAAAGCGCCGCGATAACCCAGGCCGTCGAACTCGCCCGAGTTCACCAGCTCAAGATCCGGACGGGTCTTGTCGGCGTACCAGTCTTGCCAGCTGCCGGCATCGTAATTCTGTTCGGCTTCGGTCTTCGGCGACTTCAGCGCGATCACCTGCTGGATGGGCAAGCGGTATTTGTGCGCGAACTCGAAATCGCGTTCATCGTGGCCCGGCACCGCCATCACCGCGCCGGTGCCGTAACCCATCAGCACGAAGTTGGCCACCCACACCGGCACCTTGTCGCCGGTGACCGGATGCACCGCGCGCAGGCCGGTATCCATGCCGCGTTTTTCCTGGGTTTCCAGTTCGGCTTCGGACACCCCGCCGTGCTTCAACTCATCCAGGAACGCGGCCAATGCGGGATTGGAAGCGGCCGCCTTCAGCGCCAGCGGATGTTCGCCGGCGATGGACACGAAGGTCACGCCCATCAGCGTGTCGGGACGAGTAGTGAACACCGTCAGCGACTCATGCCCTTCCACCGCGAACTTGATTTCCAGGCCTTCCGAACGGCCGATCCAGTTGCGCTGCATGGTCTTGACCGAGTCCGGCCAACCCGGCAGTTCGTCCAACCCATCCAGCAATTCCTGCGCGTAGTCGGTGATGCGCAGGAACCACTGCGGGATCTCGCGCTTTTCCACCACCGCGCCCGAACGCCAGCCGCGGCCGTCGATGACCTGTTCGTTGGCCAGCACGGTCTGGTCCACCGGATCCCAGTTGACCACCGAGTTCTTGCGGTAGGCGATGCCCTTGCGCAGCAGGCGTACGAACATGCGCTGCTCGTGCACGTAATAGCCCGGACGGCAGGTGGCGAACTCGCGCGACCAGTCGATCGCATAGCCCAGCGACTTCAGCTGGCTGCGCATGTGTTCGATGTTGGCGTAGGTCCACTTGGCCGGCGCGGTGTGGTTCTTGATCGCCGCGTTTTCCGCCGGCAGGCCGAAGGCGTCCCAACCCATCGGCTGCAGCACGTTCTTGCCGGTCATGCGCTGGTAGCGGCTGATCACATCGCCGATGGTGTAGTTGCGCACGTGGCCCATGTGCAGCGCGCCGGACGGGTACGGCAGCATCGACAGGCAGTAGAACTTGGGCTTGTCGGAGGTTTCGTCGACCTCGAAGGCGCGGGTGCGGTCCCAGAAGGACTGGGCTGCGGTTTCTACGGTCTTGGGATCGTGGACGGCGGATTCGGCTGGAACTGACATGCGTGGGCGGACTTCGGCGCTGAAATCAAGCTGCGCAGCGTACCGCAGCGCAGCAAGCGCCGCCATCGCAATGGCTATGATGGCGGACCATTCCGGAGCCGCCCATGCGCCTGCAGCCTGTCGCCCTCATCCTCCTGGCCAGCCAGGCCGCCTTCGCCGCCGACGTTCCTCCCGCCCCCGACTCCGCACCCAAGCCCTCCCAGGCGCTGCATTGCGAGCGCTTGTTCGACGCCCGCAGCGGCAAGATGCTGGGTGAACACACCATCGTGGTCCGGGACGGCAAGATCGACTCTGTACTGCCTGGCCGGGCGAAACTGGCCGATGGCACCCAATCCATCGTGCTCGCCGGCCGCACCTGCATGCCGGGTTGGACCGACCTGCATGTGCACCTGGGGCAGCAATCCAGCCCGCAGAGTTATTCCGAAGGTTTCCGCCTGGATCCCACCGACTACGCCTACCGCTCGGTCGGCTATGCGGAAAAGACCCTGCTGGCCGGCTTCACCAGCGTGCGCGACCTGGGCGGAGAAATCAGCCCGCACCTGCGCGATGCGGTCAACCAGGGCCTGGTGAAGGGCCCGCGCATTTTCGCCGCCGGCAAATCCATCGCCACCACCGGTGGCCACGCAGATCCCACCAATGGCCTCAACAGCGAGTTGGAGCACCTGCTGGGGCCGCCGGGCCCGACCGATGGCGTGATCAATTCCATCGACGATGCCCGCCAGGCGGTGCGCCAGCGCTACAAGGACGGCAGCGACGTGATCAAGATCACCGCCACCGGCGGGGTGCTGAGCTACGCCAAGTCCGGCGACGCGCCGCAGTTCACCGTGGAAGAGGTCAAGGCCATCGTCGATACGGCCAACGACTACGGCTACAAGGTCGCCGCGCACGCGCATGGCGCCGAAGGCATGAAGCGTGCGGTGCTGGGCGGTGTGACCAGCATCGAGCACGGCACCGAGATGACCGACGAGGTCATGGGCCTGATGAAGCAGAAAGGCACCTGGTACGTGCCGACCATCTACGCCGGCCGCTTCGTCGCGGACAAGGCCAAGATCGACGGCTATTTCCCGGCAATCGTGCGGCCCAAGGCGATACGCATCGGATCGCAGATCCAGCAGACTGCCGGCCGCGCGTACAAGAACGGCGTGAAGGTCGCTTTCGGCACCGACATGGGCGTAGGCCCGCATGGCGACAATGCGCGCGAGTTCCTTTACATGGTGGAAGCCGGCATTCCGTCTTCCTACGCGCTGCAGGCGGCGACCGTGCATGCGGCCTCGGTCCTGGGTGTGGACGACCAAGGCGTGATCGAAGCGGGCAAGCGCGCCGACATCATCGCCATGCCCGGCGACCCGGTGGCCGACATCGACAACGTGATGAAAGTGGATTTCGTGATGAAAGAAGGCGTGGTCTACCGCCAACCGACTCTCGATTGAGACGTAACCAGCGGTGTCTACACGGGCATTCTGAAACGCCCTGCCAGGGAAATCCAAAGCAACCAGAGCCCGAATGCGATGCGTTGCGCTAGTCCTGCCGGTACGAAATCGGTCAGCACGAATCCGGCCAACAGCACGCCTGCCGCCGTCGCGAGGCAAAGCCAGGCGAAGTTGCGCGCCTGACGGTAGGGAAACAGCCCCGCTCCCAACAATGCACCGCCTGGCACGAACGCCACCGTCCACAGCATCCACGCCGTGCCATGCAAGCGGCTGCTGTCGCTTTCCAGATCCTGCGGATCCAACGGCAACAGACCCATGGCGATGAAAGCCAGCGCGGACAGGAACACCAACTGCGCGCCGATGCGCAGCCACCAACCCGCGCCTGCGGGTAGCCTTCGGCGCAGCAGCATTGCGACCACGCCGGCCAACATCCCCGGCAGCACGAATGCCGACAGGTTGAACATCAACGCGTGCGGGAACCCCTTCGCGCCCAACAGCGCCACCGGGAATTGCTGCTGCGAGTAGCCGTCCAGCATCGCGCCGAACAGCGTCGCCGCGACCACGAACAGCAACGCCGCCAGCCAGCCTGCATTGTCCAGCCACCGCTTCACTGATTCTTCCATCGGAACACCTCCTCCACGCCCACGCCGAACGCACGCGCTATGCGGAACGCCAGTTCCAGCGATGGCGAGTACTTGCCGGCCTCCAATGCGATGATCGTCTGCCGGGTCACCCCGCAGGCCTGCGCCAGCGCCTCCTGGGTCATTTCGCCGCGTTCGAAACGCAGGCGGCGGATCTCGTTGGCCAGCGCAGTGCCGCTCATCGGCGGTCGCGCCAATACATCAACGCAGTGGCCGCGTATTCGCACAGCCAGCCCAACATCAAGGCGAACACCAGCAGGTTGGCGATCACGAATGGCCTGGCCCATTGCAATTTTTCCGCAGGCGAGAAGCCCAGCATCACCACGATGCCGATGATGCAGAAGACCAGCGCGCCATGCCCCCAACCGGCAGCTTGCTTCTCGATTTCGCGATCGCGCTCGTCTTCCCGCACCGCCCCCTTCCAACGGGAAGCCAGGACATTGGCCAGTACCGCCCAGGCGATCAGCAGCATGACCAGATTGCGGGCCACCGCCGCTGCGTCCGGATCGTTCCATGCCGACATCTGCTGGAACACCTGCGCTTTGACCAGGAAGTAGATCACCGCCACCAGCATGAAACCCGCTCCCAGCCAGGCGCGCCATTCGCCTGGCGAAGCCATCCCTTCCAACCGGTCGCGCGGTGTGCGCGAGAGGCGATACAGCGAGACCCAGGCCGCGGCCAGCAACAGCACCATCCCGGCTTGGCCCCCATCGAAACCCAGGATGCGGGCGGGACCGGCCAGCAGCAGCCAGAGCGCGAACGCGGCCACCAGCAGGGCGCCAATCAGCCATCGATCTTGCCTTTGCATCGGGTAACCCCAAGGTGACTATATGTAATCTACACATTACATTCGTCTGGTGCGATGTCAACTGTTTTTTACATGAACTTGTTTCACCTGCAGGCTGGCACCATGTCAGCCGCAGATTTTCCAACGAGCCCGCCATGTCCGACTCCCTTCACGTCTTCGACGCCACCACCGAAACCTTCGAAGCCGAAGTCCTGCAAAAATCCCTGCAAACTCCCGTGCTGGTCGACTTCTGGGCGACCTGGTGCGGGCCGTGCAAGACCCTGGGGCCGATCCTGGAAAAGCTGGCCGGCGAGTACAACGGCGCTTTCCGCCTGGCCAAGGTCGATGTGGACCAGCAGCAGGAGATCGCCGCGGCCTTCCAGATCCGTTCGGTGCCGACCGTCTTTCTGGTCAAGAACGGACAGATCGTCGATGGCTTTCCCGGCGCGGTGCCGGAAGGTCAGCTGCGCGAGTTCCTGAAGCAGCACGGGATCGAACCGGGCGCAGCGGCCAATGAAGAGCCCGTTGCGCAGGAAGTCGCGCCGCTGGATCCGCATGCGGAAGTCCTGGCCCTGCGCAAGGCGATTGAAAGCGAGCCGGACAAGGCCGAACTCAAGCTCGATCTTGCCTTGGCCTTGCTCAAGACCGGCGCCGCTGCAGAGGCCGAAACCCTGCTCGACGCGCTGCCGGCCAATCTTGCCGCCGACGACCGCGCGGTCCGTGCGCGCGCGCGGCTTGGTTTCGTTGCGTTGTTGAAGGACGCTCCGCCGGTGGAAGTGCTGGAAGCGGCCATCGCTTCCAACCCGGACGACCTGCGCGCGCGCCGCCTGTTGGGCGTGCAGCAGTTGCTGGGCGGAAAGGAAGAACTGGGGCTGGAACAGTTCCTGGAGATGTTGCGCCGCGACCGCGCTTACGAAGAGGGTACGCCGAAGAAGTTGCTGATCGATGCGTTCCGCGTGGTGGAAGACGCCAATCTGGTGGGGCAGTACCGGCGGAAGATGTCGTCGCTGTTGTTCTAAAGGCAACGCGCTGGCAAGTAGCGCGCAGTCAACGCGCAACCAAAAAAAACAACGACCGTCATCCCGGCGTATGCCGGGATCCATCCATCGCCTCACGCACGGATGGGCCCCGGCATTCGCCGGGGTGACGTCCTTCGGGAATAGCGCTCTTTCATTTACCGATGACACGCCCCGAAGCTTCCATACCCAATCGTATGGTAGTGTTCCGCCCGGTCCCCACCGAGCTCTCCCGTGAAACCCTCCACCCTGCGCCTGATCTTCAATCTCTGGCCGCCTTTCGTGGCCAGCGGCATCCACGTCACCCGCTTCTCGCCGGACTGGCGGCACGTGCGCGTGGAGTTGCGCATGCGCCCGTGGAACCGCAACTACGTCGGCACCCATTTCGGCGGCAACCTGTTCGCCATGACCGACCCCTTCTGGATGATTCCGATCAAGGAATGCCTGGGACGCGACTACATCGTCTGGGACAAGGCGGCCGAGATCGAGTTCGTGAAGCCGGGCAAGGGCACGGTGCACGCCGAGTTCAACGTCGAGGATCGGGATCTGGACGAAATCCGCGCGGCGACCGCGGCAGGTGAGAAGTACCTGAAATGGTTTCCGGTGGATGTGGTCGACGCGCAGGGCGATGTGGTGGCGCGGGTGCGCAAGCAGATCTATGTACGGTTGAAGCCAAGACACCGATAGCCCGATCGCCCGCTGCGATGATGAGCAGGAGCAGTCGTCATTCCCGCGAAGGCGGGAACCCAGTGACTTCCGCTCTTCCACGCCGCGCACCCAACAGCAAAGGCCAGAGCCAAGTCGCTGGGTTCCCGCCTTCGCGGGAATGACGAATCCAGGATGGCGCAATCCCGGCAAAACAACCGCGTCGGCCCACATGCACCGCTACAATGCGGCCATGCAAAACGACTCCCCTGCCCCCCGCCCTTCCCTGCAGAAACTGTTCCTCACCGGCCTGCTGACGCTGCTGCCGATCTGGCTCACCTGGGTCGTGGTCAAATTCGTGTTCGTGCTGCTGTCCGATATCAGCCGGCCGCTGGTGGAACCGATGTCGCACCAGATCGCCGCTTCGTTCCCCGATTCGATGGGCTGGTTCAACGCGCAATGGGTGCAGGCCAGCATCGCGCTGGTGGCGACGTTGTTCGTGATCCTTGCGGTGGGCGTGCTGACCCGGCGCGTGATCGGCCAGCGTTTGCTGGGCTGGTTCGAGCTGCTGGTGCTGCGCATTCCGCTGGCCAGCACCATCTACACCAGCGCCCGGCAGTTGCTGGACATCATGCAGACCAAGCCGGGCAACACCCAGCGCGTGGTGCTGGTGGATTTCCCGCACAAGGAAATGAAATCGGTCGGTCTGGTCACCCGTATCCTCAAAGAGCAAGGCACCGGCCGCGAACTGGCCGCCGTGTACGTGCCGACCACGCCCAACCCGACTTCCGGCTATCTGGAGATCGTGCCCATCGAGCTGCTGACGCCCACCGATTGGACGGTAGACCAGGCGATGAGCTTCATCATCTCCGGCGGTGCGGTGTCGCCCGAAAGCGTGCCCTTCACCCGCGATGTGGACAGAGTGAAGGTTTCCGCATCCGAAGCAGGACTTATCCCGCCTTCCGGCGCCTGATGGTGGCAGAGCTCCCCTACCACTCCGAGGTTGGCAATGCGTCAGGCACAGGCAGCTAGTTTTCCTTGCGATATCTGTGGGGTCCGATGCAAGGCAGGTGCGGGCGCGCACGGTTACCAGCGGATCGCCGGATACGATCTGACCGTGTGCAAGAGCTGTTTCCAGGGCAGTTATGAAGGATGGGAGCGGGCGCAGGAAGAAGCGTTCGAAAACCACCTGGAGCTGAAAGCGATTCCTCTTCCGGCCCGCAATGCGCAAGGCCTGTACCCAAGGGAGCCCGGATGAACCTGCCCCGCACCCTCGACGACCGAGCCGTAAAACTGTTCATCGCGCTGGCCGCGTTCTTCTGCGTCAACGCGGTGCTGGCCGAGTTCATCGGCGTCAAGATCTTCGCGTTGGAAGACACGCTGGGCATTGCGCCGCTGGAATGGAACCTGTTCGGGCAAAAGGGCTCGTTGAGTTTCACCGCCGGCACTTTGTTGTGGCCCATGGTGTTCATCCTCACCGACACCATCAACGAGTTCTTCGGCCGGCGTGGGGTGAAGTTCATCTCGTGGGTGGCGGTGGCGCTGATTGTGTACGGCTTCCTGTTCGCTTTCGCCGCCATCGCGTTGGCGCCCGCCAGTTGGTGGGTGACGGCTGCGCAGTCGCAAGGCGTGCCGGATTACCAGAAGGCGTTCGCCGCGATCTTCGGCCAGGGTCTGTGGACCATTGCCGGCTCCATCGTCGCCTTCCTGCTGGGGCAATTGATCGATGTGGCGGTGTTCCACCGCATCCGCAATGCCACCGGCGAGAAACACGTATGGCTGCGCGCCACCGGCTCAACTGCGGTGTCGCAACTGGTGGACAGTTTCGTGGTGCTTTACATCGCTTTCGTGCTGGGGCCGCAGAAATGGCCGACTTCGCTGTTTCTTGCGGTCAGCAGCGTGAACTACGTCTACAAGATGTTGGCGGCGGTGGCGATGATTCCGCTGCTGTACCTGATGCGCCACGCCATCCGCGCCTACCTGGGCCATGAACGCGAACGCCAGCTGCGCGAGGAAGCCGCAGCCGACTGATGGAACTGGGCGGCGAGCTGGACGCGCGCGAATTCCAGCCGAAGTGCTGATTCCCAGCGGTTTGTACGCCTACCCGGCCCTGGTTGTAGGAGCGACGCAAGTCGCGAAGCTGGGCACCGTCCAGACGTTAACTGCTTCGCGACTTGCGTCGCTCCTACAACACAGGATTCGTCAGCGCAGGTCGGCAATTATCACTTTGGCGGCATTGTGGCCGGGCGCGCCGGTCACTCCGCCGCCGGGATGGGTGCCCGCGCCGCAGAGGTACAGGCCCGGCACCGCGCCGCGGTAATCGGCCTGGCCCACCATGGGCCGCGCACTGAACAACTGGTTGAGCGACAACGCGCCGTGGAAGATGTCGCCGCCGATCAGGCCGAACACGCGTTCCAGATCCATTGGGGTCAGCACCTGCCTTCCCAGCACGGACTCCTTGAAGCCGGGCGCGTACTTGTCCACGGTGGCGATCATCAGATCGGCCACTTCATCGCGATGGTCGTCCCAGCTGCGTCCGTCGGAAAGCTCCGGCTGCACCTGCTGGCAGAACAGGCTGGCTACATGCTGTCCCGGTGGCGCCAGCGTGTTGTCCAGCGTGGAGGGAATCAGCATCTCGACGATCGGCTCCTTCGACCAGCCGTTGGCGCGCGCATCCAGATAGGCACGGTCCATGTAGTCCAGGTCCGGCGCCATGATGATGCCGGCGGTAAGGTGGTCGCCCTGCCCCGGCAGCGCGGTGAAATCGGGCAGCCGCGACAGGGCCACGTTCATGCGTAGCGTGCCCGAACCGCAACGCCAGTTAGCCATGCGTTCGCGGGTTGGCGCAGGCACCGCGGCGGGCGACATCAGGCACTCGTACAGCAATTTCGGATTGACGTTGGCGACCACCGCGCGCGCATGCAGGGTTTCGCCGGACTCGGTGCGCACGCCGACTGCGCGGCCTTGCTCGACCAGTACTTCACGCACGCCGGCATCGGTACGGATTTCCACGCCAGCGGCCAGGGCCGCTTTCGCCATCGTCTGGGTGATGGCGCCCATGCCGCCGATGGCATGGCCCCACGCGCCCTTGACCCCGTTCACTTCGCCGAACACGTGATGCAGCAACACATAGGCCGAACCCGGCGTATACGGACTGGCGTAGTTGCCGACGATGCCGTCGAAGCCCAGCACGGCCTTGATCGGCGTGCTCTCGAACCAGCGGTCCAGGTATTCGCCTGCGGAGATGGTGAACAGATCCAGCAACTCCTGCCGAAGGGTTTCGTCCAGTGCGTGCAGTTGCTTGCCCAGACGGCCGGCGCGCATCAGCTCGGGCAGCGCTTTCCACCAGCCGCCATCGGTAACGTTGGGCGGTGGTTGCAGCGCCAAAGTGCGAACCACATCGGCGATGGCGTCCAGGCGGCGCTCGTACTGGGGCAGTCGTTCGGCGTCGCGCCGGGAGAACTTGGCCACCTGCTCGTAGGTTTCGCCGCCCCCCGTCAGCAGATACTGTCCATCGGGCAGCGGAAGGAAATTGCTGCGCTTGCGCTGCACGATCTGCAGGCCATGCCCGTGCAGGTCCAGGTCGGCGATCACTTTGGGCTGCAGCAGCGACACCGTGTAGGAGGCCACCGAATTGCGGAAGCCCGGGTGGAATTCCTCGGTTACGGCCGCGCCGCCGACCACCGACCGGCGCTCCAGCACGGTGACCTTCAGCCCGGCTTTGGCCAGGTAGGCCGCACAGACCAAGCCATTGTGGCCACCACCTACCAGCAGCACATCGCAGTTTCCCGGCATCTTGGACATCCCCACCCTCCCCGGCTTGGAATAGCCGGCCGGTAGCGATCATCTCCGAAAATGGCCCGCGTAACGCAAGTTCCGCTCTGATCAGGCCACTTAACCCCAAGCGGTTCACTTATAATTATGGAAGTGGGGCATCGGCGACATGATGGGCATGCGGGTCAGTTTCCATAGAGACTTTTTCGGCCGGCGCCGCCATTCCCTGATGGCCGGGTTTTGTGCGTTGCTGTTGCTGGCATGCAGCCCCTTGGCCTGGGCCGAGGACTGGAGTTACCGCATCCGGCCTGGCGACACCATCTGGGATCTGGCGGGCGAGTACCTCAAGCCCGGCATTCCCTGGCAGAGATTGCAGGCGCACAACCGCATTTCCAACCCTTACCAGCTGCCTCCGGGCTCCACAGTCCGTATTCCGCTTGCCTGGCTTCACCTGCAGCCGGCGCGGGCGCGGGTCGTCGCGGTGCGCGGACAGGCGCTGGTCGATGGCATCGGAAACGGCGGGCCCGTGCCGGCCACCGAGGGTATGCAGTTGGGCGTCGGCGCCGTGTTGCGCACTGCCCGGGATGCCACCTTGACCCTGGAGTTCGCCGACCGCACGCGGTTGCTGCTGCAGGGCGAAAGCCAACTTCGCCTGGACCGCCTGAGCCAATACGGCAAGAGCGGCATGGTCGACACCCGCCTGCGCCTGCAACGCGGCCGCATCACCAACAGCGTGACTCCCAGCCACGGCGCTTCGCCGGCTTTCATCGTGGACACGCCCAACGCCACTTCTGCAGTGCGCGGCACCCGCTTCCGGGTGAGTGCGGAAGAGTCCCGCACGCACACCGAGGTCACCGAAGGCACCGTCGACGTCGGCGCCGGTTCCCGCAGCGCGCTGGTCAAACGTGGCCACGGCACGGTGGTGGCCGCCGGCCAAGCGACGCCTATCCGGGTCGTGCCGTTGTTGCCTGCACCGGACCTCTCGGACATTCCGGCTACCTTGAACGGCGCGCGCGCCGAAGTGAAATGGCGTGCGCAGGAGCAGGCGCAGCGCTATCGGGTGCAAGCCAGCAATACGGACACCTTCGATACCCTGCTGGCCGACCTGGAAACCACAGATGCGTTGGCCAGGCTGCCCGCACTGCAGGAGGGCACTTATTTCCTGCGGGTGCGCGCCATCGATGCGCAGGGCCTGGAAGGCTACGACGCCACCGCCCGTTTCGTTGCCGAAACCCTGCCAGAGCCGCCCTTCGCCATCGCCCCCAAGGCCGACAGCCTTGTCCGCGAAGCACAGCCCGAGTTTCTCTGGGCCGATGTCGCCGGCGCGGCAGCCTATCGTTTGGAACTGGCCGACAACGCCGGCTTCCAGCACCCGCTTTCCCTGCGCCAGGAAAAAGTTTCGCGCCTGCGCGCGCCACAGGCGCTGGCGCCGGGCCGCTATTACTGGCGCATCGCCAGCGACGCCAGCGACGGCCGCCAGGGCTCGTACAGCGATCCCATGGCCTTCACTGTGCAGCCTTTGCCGGAAGCGGGAGAGATCAAGGATGAGAGCGACGATTCGCACAACGTGACCTTCCACTGGCGCGCGGGAGAGGCGGGCCAGCGCTACCGCTTCCAGTTGTCGCGATCGCCCGATTTCAAGAACAAGCGCATCGACCAGGTGGTCGACCAGGCGCGGATCACCCTGCCCAGGCTTCGGGCGGGCACCTGGTACCTGCGTGCTCAGGCCATCGGCAGCGACGGCTTCGAGGCGCCATTTCCGCCAGCGCAACGGGTGAAAGTGCCATGCGGTTTGTGCAAGGGTATGGTCGCAGGCGGCATGCTGTGGATACTGCTGGCCTTATGAATGCACCGCGCGCCCACGGAATCCGCAGCAGGTCGCGCCTGCTCACCGCGCTGGCTGCGGCCTCGATCGTGGCCTTGTTGCATCTGTTCGCCGTGACCTGGCGCGCGGATGCGTGGATGTACGACACGCTGATCCAGGCCTCTTCCCGCGCCGCCGACGACCGCATCGTGGTGGTGGCGATAGACGAGAAAAGCCTGACCGAGCTGGGCCGCTGGCCGTGGTCGCGGCGCACCCATGCGGAACTGCTGGGACGCCTGGACGATGCCGGCGTGCGTGGCGTGGCCCTCAATATCCTGCTCTCCGAGCCGGCCCTGTTCGACCCCGAAGGCGATGCGTTGCTGGCGCAGGCGCTGAACCGCAGCGGCAAGGTGGTGTTGCCGGTGTATGCCGAGTCCGAACACCTCAACGGGCCATCGGTGGAGCTCATGCCGATTCCCGAGTTCGCCGCCGCGGCCGCTTCGCTGGGCCACGTCGACATGTCGCTGGATGACGACGGCATGGCGCGCAGCATGTTCCTGCGCGCCGGCCTGGGCTCGCCCCACTGGCCTTCGTTGGCCCTGGCGCTCAGCCAGATCGGAAACGAGCCCGACCCCACCGCCGAACTTCCCGGGTTGCGCGTTGCCGACCTGCAGGACGCCTCGCCTCATCGCTGGGTGCGCGACTACCAGGTGCTGGTTCCCTACACCGACCCTCCCGATGGTTTCCAAAGCGTCTCTTATGTGGATGTGCTGAAGGGGCGCGTGCCCGCTTCGCTGTTGCGCGGCCGCCTGGTGCTGGTGGGGGTGACCGCTGCGGGCATGGGCGACGAGCTGGCTACGCCGGGTTGGCACGCCACTCAGCCGCGCATGTCCGGAGTCGACTATCAAGCCAATGCGCTGAACATGCTGATGCGCAACGATGCGGTGGTGCCGCTGTCGATCAGCTGGCAGATCGGCCTGTCGATCCTGATGGTGATCCTGCCATTGCTGCTGCTCGGACTTCCCGGCCTGCAACGGAGCTGGCGGCCGATGCTGATCGCGTTGCTTGCCGTGCCGCTGTTGTCCTGGCTGCTGCTGCGATTCGGGCATGTGTGGTACCCGCCGGTCTCCGCGTTGATGGTGCTGGCCTTTGGCGCCCTGTTGCTGCTTCTGCGCACACTGCGGCGGACGCGCATGCAGGCCCAGTCCGACCCTCTTACCGGTCTTGCCAACCGCATCAAGTTCGATGAGGAACTGGAGCAGGAACTGCGTTCGTCGCGCCGCACCGGCCAGCCGCTTTCGTTGCTGTTGCTGGACGTGGACCATTTCAAGCGCCTGAACGACGGCCTGGGCCACCCGGCCGGCGACGAAGTGTTGCGTGCGCTGTCCGCCACGCTGCGCGGCCGCGCGCGACGTCCCCGCGACCTGGTGGCACGACTGGGCGGCGACGAGTTCGCCGTGCTGCTGCCCGAAACCACGCCGCAGGCCGCCGCCGCCATCGCCACCACCATCCACGTGGACCTGGCCAACCTTTCCTCGCGCACGGGCAACCACGTGCCGTTGCCGCCGTTCACGGCCAGCATCGGCATCCACACCACCCAGAGCGAAGAGGAAACCGCGGCCTACGTGTTCGAACTGGCAGACAACGCGCTCTACCAGGCCAAGCAAGCCGGCCGCAACCGCAGTTTCAGCCACACCGGCGAACGGGGCTGCGCGCCGAGTTGAACGCGTCGATCTGAAGCGGCGCTAGACCTGCAGCACCATGCCCGGTCTGGCCAACTGCACTTGGATACCGTCGCGTTCGCCGATCTCGCCCGCCAGGGCTTCGCGCGCCTTGTCTTCCCCGTGCACCAGCACCAAGGGCGGATGCGCGGTGAAGCCGCCGTACCAGGACATCAGGCCGCGCTGGTCGGTATGCGCAGACAGTCCGCCGATGGTGTGGCGTTTGGCATTCACCCGGTAATCGCGGCCGTGGATGCGCGCCCATTGCGCGCCGTCGACCAGACGCCTTCCCAGCGTGCCTTCGGCCTGGTAGCCGACGAACACCAGATGCGTGCTGTCGCGGCCCAGGTTGTGCTTGAGGTGGTGCAGGATGCGCCCGCCGTTGGCCATACCGGAACCGGCGATGATGATCGCCCCGCCCTGCACCTGGTTGATGGCCATCGAATCCTGCGCGCTTTCGGTGATGCTCAGGTTGGGCAATTGGAACGGGTTGGGCTTCCGTTTCCATACCGCTTGGGCGTCGGCATCGAACAGATCGGTATGGCGGTCGTAGACGGCGACCACCTTGGCCGCCATGGGGCTGTCCAGGAATATCTTCCAACGCGACAACTGCCAGTCGTCCCAATGCAATGCGAACCAGTACAGCAGTTCCTGGCTGCGCCCCACCGCGAACGCGGGAATCAGCACGTTGCCGCCTTCGCGCCAGGCCTGGTCGAATATCCGGCCCAGTTCGTCGATGGTGTCCAGACGGTCGCGGTGGTTGCGGTCGCCGTAGGTCGATTCCATCAGCACCAGATCCGCCTGGGCGATGACTTCCGGATCGCGCAGGATCGGCGTGCCGTTCGGTCCCAGATCGCCCGAGAACACCACTTTCTTTCCATCGCCCCACAGCTCGGTGATGGACGATCCCAGGATGTGTCCGGCATCGCGGAAGGCAATCCGCACCCCCGGAAGAATCTCGTGTTGTTCGCCGTAAGGCAGTGCCTGCACCCGGCGCATGGCCTGCTCGACATCTTCGCGCGCATACAGGGGCACTACTTGCGCGTCGCCTGGCCGCAGTTTGCGGTTGGCGCGCTCGGCGTCCGATTCGGCCAGCGAGGCCGAATCCAGCAGCATCACCGGCAACAGGTCGGCACCGGCCTGCTGGATGAAGATCGGCCCGGCGAAACCGCGCTTGACCAGCAGCGGTACACGGCCGATATGGTCGATATGGGCGTGGCTGATCACCAGCGCATCGATTTGCGAGGCCTCGAACGGAAAGGGGTCGGCGTTGCGCGCTTCGGCTTCTTGGCTGCCCTGCATCATTCCGCAGTCCAGCAGGATGCGCTTGCCGGCAGCGACCACCAGGTGTATGGAACCGGTGACCTCGCCGGCAGCCCCGTGGAATTCGACCTGCATCTTCCGCTCCCTGTGCCGGTTTGCCGCCGCACCCTAGCACGCAGCCGGTAAACCCTTGATGTGAAGGATTAATTATGACCGTGGCATGACCTTCGACACCCTCAGCGCGACGACGGCAGGCGTAGAGTCCGCGCACGCCCCCGTGGAGGGGGTTTTCCTTATTTATGCCCTTAGGGGCCGGAGTAGTCTGTGACTCGTAAACCCCAGATCCTGTTGTTGTCCCTGGCCGTCACCGTGGCCCTGGCCGCCTGCGCGAAGAAGGAAGAGGCCGCCGCGCCGGGCGCCACGCCCGCCACCGCAAGCACCGAGCCGGCCGCGCTGAAGCTGGACGAATCCAAGCTTCCCGGCGTGAACCGTTTCGCCCTGAGCGACCTGGACACCAGCAAGAACGCCTGCACCGACTTCTCCGGCTACGCCAACGGCAAGTGGCTGGCCGCCAACGCCATCCCAGGCGACCGCGCCAGCTGGGGTGCCTTCGAGATGCTTGATGAGCGCTCCAACAGCGTGCAGCAGCAACTGGCCGAACAGGCCGCCGCCGACAAGAATGCGACCGGCGTGGAGAAGATCGTCGGCGACCTGTGGGCCACCGGCATGGACGAAGCCAAGATCAACGCCCAGGGCCTGGAGCCGATCAAGGCCGAACTGGCCGCCATCGACGGGCTGAACGACCAGGCCGCGCTGGTCGCACACCTGCGCAGCACCGCCGCCAAGGGCCAGAACTTCCTGTTCGGCTTCGGCTCCGAAGCCGACTTCAAGAACTCCACCATGGAAATGGCCTACGCCATGCAGGGCGGCCTGGGCCTGCCCGACCCGGAGTACTACACCAAGGCCGAGAACAAGGAAAAACTGCAGGCCTACCAGGCCCATATCGCAAAGGTTCTGGAGCTGGCCGGGGCCACGGCCGCCGATGCCGCCGAGCAGGCCAAGACCGTCATCGCGTTCGAAACCCGCCTGGCCAAGGCTTCCAAGACCAGCGAGGAAATGTCGCGCGACGTTTCCCTGTACTACAACCCGGTCACCCTGGCCGATGCCGACAAGCTGACCCCCAACTTCTCCTGGACCGAGTTCTTCAAGTCGCAGGGCGTGGCGCCGCAAGAGAAGTTCTCGCTGGCCATGCCGGCCTTCCACCAGGAAGTGAGCAAGATGCTGGCCGACACCGCGCCTGCCAGCTGGCGCAACTACCTGCGCTTCCACACCATCGACGGAGCCTCCCCGTATTTGAGCGAAGCCTTCGTCAACGAGAACTACAACTTCAACGGCAAGATCCTCAACGGCCAGAAGGAGATCAAGCCGCGCTGGAAGCGCGTGCTGGGCACCATCAACAACCAGGCGGCCGAAACCCTGGGCCAGATGTACGTGAAGGTGGCGTTCTCGCCCGAGTCCAAGGCGAAGATGGAAGCGCTGGTGGCCAACCTGAGCACCGCACTGAAGGCACGCATCGAAAACCTGGGCTGGATGAGCGATGAAACCAAGAAGAAGGCGCTGGCCAAGTGGGAAGCGTTCACTCCCAAGATCGGTTACCCGGACAAGTGGCGCGACTGGAGCGGGCTGAGCACCAACCGCGACAGCTACCTTGGCAACGTGCTGGCGCTGCAGGAATTCAACTACAAGTGGGACCTGGGCAAGATCGGCAAGCCGGTCGACAAGAGCGAATGGGGCATGCCGCCGCAGATGGTCAACGCGCAGTACAACCCGCTCAACAACGACATCACCTTTCCGGCCGCGATCCTGCAGCCGCCGTTCTTCGATCCCAACGCCAGCGATGAAATGAATTACGGCGGTATCGGCGCGGTGATCGGCCACGAAATGACCCATGGTTACGACGACCAGGGTTCGCGCTTCGGGCCGACCGGCAATTTCGAAGAATGGTGGACTCCCGCCGACGCGACCGCGTTCAAGGCCGGTACCGGCAAGCTGGTCAAGCAGTTCGACGGCTACAAGACCAGCGCCGGCGATGCGGTCAACGGCAACCTGACCCTGGGCGAGAACATCGCCGACCTGGGCGGCCTGGCCACGGCCTACGACGCGATGAAGAAAGCCACCGAAGGCACGCCCGATCCGAAGACCGACGGCCTGACCCGCGACCAGCGCTTCTTCCTCAACTGGGCCACGGTGTGGCGTCGCAACTTCACCCCGGAGAACCTGGCCGTCCGCCTGAAGACCGACCCGCACGCGCCGGCCAACTTCCGCGCCATCGGCGCACCGTCCAACCTGCCCGCGTTCGCTGCTGCGTTCTCGTGCAAGTCCGGCGATGCGATGGTGCGCGGCGACGACCAGAAAGTCGTCATCTGGTGAATTCGATCCAACCAGCGTCAAGCGCGGAGGCCCGGCATGTCCGGGCCTTCGCTTTTGCGTCAAACGCCAAAGTCGGTCAAGCGGCGGCGCCGCGTCCGATGCCGTCCAATCCATAGGGAGAGAACCACATGCAACCGAACCTGCCACGCAGCCTGCTGCTTTCCGCCTGCGTCATCGCCGCACTGGCCGCGTGCAAGCGCAGCGAGGGCGAAGCGGCCACCGCAAGCACGACTGCTGCGAACGACAAACCCGCCGCGTTGACCCTGGACGAAAGCAAGCTGCCGCCCTTCAGCCGTTTCTCCGTGGACGAACTGGACCCCACGCAGTCGGCATGCACCGACTTCAACGCGCACGTCAACGGCAAGTGGCTGGCCGCCAATGAGATTCCTGCCGACCGCTCAAGTTGGGGCGCCGCGGAAATCCTGGCCGAGCGCGCGCTTGCGGTGCAGCACCAGCTAGCCGAACAAGCCGCCGCCGACAAGAACGCGACCGGAGTGGAGAAGATCGTGGGCGACTTCTGGGCTACCGGCATGGACGAAGCCAAAGTCAACGCGCAGGGCATCGAACCGTTGAAAGCGCACCTGGCTGCGATCGATGCGTTGAGCCATCAGGCATCGATCGCCCAGTACCTGCGCGACAGCGCGTCGAAAGGCGAGTTGCCGTTGTTCTCGTTCGGGCCGGGCCCGGACTTCAAGAAGTCGGACATCAACATCGCCTACGCCGGCCAGGGCGGATTGGGACTACCCGACAAGACCTACTACTCCGACGCCGACAAGAAGGAAGTGCGCGACGCCTACGTCGCCCACGTGGCCAAAATCCTGGAGCTGGGTGGCGCGACCGCGACCGATGCCGCCGCCCAGGCTAAGGACGTGATGGCGTTCGAGACACGTCTGGCGAAGGCTTCGCTGTCGGAAGAAGACCTCTCGCGCGACGTGGCGCTGTACTACCACGCGATCACGCCGGCCGAGGCCGACAAACTGTCGCCGAATTTCCTCTGGACCAAGTTCTTCGAATCGCAGGGATTGGCGGTGCCGGCGATGTTCTCGCTGTCCATGCCCGGCTTCCACCAGGAAGTCAGCAAGATGCTGGCCGATGTACCGGCCGCGCAATGGAAGACCTATCTGCGCTATAGCGTGCTCGATGGCGGCGCACCGTATCTGTCCGAACCCTTCGTGCAGGAAAACTTCGCCTTCCACGGCAAGACCCTGTTCGGCCAGAAGGAAATCAAGCCGCGCTGGAAGCGCGTACTGGGCGCGATCAACGGCGCGGCCGACGAAACCATGGGCCAGCTGTACGTGCAGGTGGCGTTTCCGCCCGAATCCAAGAAACGCATGGAAGCACTGGTCGCCAATCTGGGCGTCGCGCTGAAGGGCCGCCTGGAAAAACTGGCCTGGATGAGCGAGGCCACCCGCCAGAAGGCATTGGCCAAACAGGCCACCTTCACCGCCAAGATCGGCTACCCGGACAAGTGGCGCGACTGGAGCGGGCTGCGCACCAATCGCGACAGTTACCTGGGCAACGTGCTGGCTACGCAGGAATTCAACTACAAGTGGAATCTGGGCAAGATCGGCAAGCCGGTGGACAAGACCGAATGGGGCATGGCGCCTCAGGTGGTCAACGCGGGCTACAACCCGCAGAACAACGACATCACCTTCCCCGCCGCGATCTTGCAGCCGCCGTACTTCGATCCGGATGCGCCTGACGAAGTGAACTACGGCGCCATCGGCGGGGTGATCGGCCACGAAATGATCCATGGCTACGACGACCAGGGTTCGCGCTTCGGTCCCACCGGCAACTTCGAGCAATGGTGGACCCAGGAGGACAGCGCCAAGTTCGCCGCCCAGACCGCCAAACTGGCCAAGCAGTTCGACGGTTATGAGGTCGGCCCGGGCATGCGCGTCAACGGCAACCTGACCCTGGGCGAAAACATCGCCGACCTGGGCGGCCTGGATGTCGCTTACGACGCCATGCACAAGGCCACCGAAGGCAAGCCGGAGACCAAAATAGGCGGCCTGGGCCGCGACCAGCAGTTCTTCGTCGGCTATGCGCTGTCCTGGCGCGGCAAGGACACCCCGCAGTCCATGAAAGTGCAGCTGGCCTCCGATCCGCACGCGCCGGGCCAGTTCCGCGCCATCGGCCCGCTGGCCAACCTGCCGCAGTTCGCCGCGGCGTTTTCGTGCAAGGCCGGCGACCCGATGGTGCGCAAGGAGGCCGACCGGGTGGTGATCTGGTAAGCCGACCGGTTGCCAGGCGTGCCGCGAAGGCCCGGGAATCCCGGGCCTTCGCCGTTCAGGGGTGCCCGACACGAAAGGGGGAACCACATCCGCTTTTGCGAGGCATGTTCATGGGCCGCCGGGACGCCCTTGCTAGAATCGCCGGACCCATCGAAACGGATCCCCTGATGACCCAGCTGCGCCACGCCTTCGCCAAGCCCACCCTGCTCGCCTTCGCCCTGCTCCTGGCGCTCGGCGCCAACGAGGCCCAGGCGGCCAAGAAGAAGAAGGCTCCCAAGGCGCCGGCGGTCAGCGCCGACTGCACCGACTTCTATGCCAGCGCCAACGCCGCCTGGCTCAAGGCCAATCCGCTGCCCGGCGGCACCGGCTCACTGACCGCACTGGGCCAGCTGGCCGAACGCAGCCAGCTGCAGCAGCGCCAGCTGCTGGATGCCTCCATGCAGTCGCCGCAAGGCAATGTGCAGAAGCTGCTGGGCGATTTCTGGGCCAGCGGCCTGGACGAAGCGGCGGTGGAAGCCGACGGCGCCAAGCCCATCGCCCCGCTGCTGGACCGCATCAACGGCATCAAGAAAGCCAAGGACGTGCCCGCGGCCATCGCCGCCTTGCATCAGATCGGCATCCCGGTGGCCTTCAACTTCAGCCCCGACGTGGACCTGAAGGCGCTGGACCGACACATCGGCTATTTCTCGCAGGGCGGCCTGGGCCTGCCCGACCCGGCCTACTACACCCGCAGCGACGCCGAGACCCGAGAGCTGCTGGGCCGCTACAAGAACTACGTCAAGCAGATCCTTGCCCTCACCGGCACCAAGGCCGACAAGCTGGACGCCGAAGCCAATGCGGTGATCGACCTGGAAACACGCATCGCGCGCGTCTCGCGGCCGCTGACCGAACTGCGCAATCCGCTGTCGAACTACGCGCCTACGCCGACCAAGGACCTGGCCAAACGCTACAAGAACCTGCAGCTCGATGCGTTCTTGAAGGCACAAGGCGTCAGCGACGACACCGTGTCGATGGTCAACCCGGCCTTGTTCGCCGAACTCAACACGCTGGTCGGGTCGCTCAAGCCCGACCAGTGGAAGACCTATCTGCGCTTCCAGGTGGGCGATGCGATGGCGCCGTATCTGGCCAAGTCCTACCGCGAAGCCAGCTTCGAGTTCCGCGGCCGCGTGCTGAAGGGCGAAATCGCCCCGGCGCCGCGCTGGCAGCAGGTGCTGGATGCCATCAACACCGCTGCCGGCCCGATGCTGGGCCGCGAATACGCCGAGCGCTACCTGCCTTCCAGCAGCAAGAGCAAGGCAGAATCGGTGGCCAAGGAAGTACGCGATGCACTGGCACGCGGCATCGAGCGCAACGCCTGGATGAGCGCGTCGGCCAAGACCGAAGCCAAAGCCAAGATCGACAAACTGAAGATCGAGATCGGCACCCCGCGCCGCGACCTGGACTACACCGTGCAGCCGATGGGCCGCGGCAGCTTCGGCAGCAATATCCTCATCGCCTCCACCTGGCGTCACCGCGAAGAAATGAAGCGCATCGGCAAGGGCAACGCCGACCGTCGCTGGGACGTTCTGCCGCAACAACCTGCGCTGGTGTACGACCTGGCCCAGAACCGCTTGATCGTCACCGCTGCGGTGTTGCAGCCGCCGGTGTTCGATGTGAACCGCGGAGACTCGGCCTTGTTCGGTTCCTATGGCGCGCTGGTCGGGCATGAACTCAGCCGCGGTTTCGACCTGCGCGGACGCCTGGTCGATGCCAACGGCGAACTGCGCGACTGGTGGACGCCGGCCGACGTGACCGCTTGGAATGCGATCGGCGCGCGCGTGGCCGCGCAGTACAACGGCTATGCGTATCCGGAAGTGGCCAACGGCAAGGTCAATGGCACCCTGACCCTGGACGAGAACCTGGCCGATCTGGCCGGCGTCGAGCTGGCCTGGGACGCATTCACCAACGCCCAACTGGCGCCGAACCTGGGAGCCAAGCAGACCCTGTTCCGCAGCTGGTCTGAACTCTGGGGCCAACGCATCGCACCGACCGAAGCGGCGCAACGCATCGCCACCGACGTGCATGCCCCCGGCCAATGGCGCAGCAACGGCCCGCTGGCCAATCAACCCGCGTTCGGCGAAACCTTCACCTGCAAGGCAGGCCAGCCGATGCGTCGCAGCGACGCGGAGCAGATCAAGCTCTGGCGTTGAGTCGGGCCAGGCCCACACAAGAAAGGCGCGGAATTCCGCGCCTTTTTTTATTGTCGAATCAGCCGGCCCCAAACGCCAGCTGCAGCTCCGGCAACGACTCGAGAAAATCGCGCGCCCGGAACGCGGCGCCGGGCGACAGCACTCCCGGCTGGGTTCCTCCCGCATCGATACGCCGCAGACCTTCGACTACCAACGGTGCGGTGATCGCATAGATGTCCCGACCCAGGGCCATCGCACGGCGTACCAGTCCGTTCCGGCGCACCAGCACCTCCACCGCGAACAATTGCGCCGAGCGCCCGCTTGCGTCGCTGGCTTTCGGCGCTGGCGTCTGCGGATCGCGCAGGTCGGTCAGCGGCGCCATGTTCATGTACGAATGCACTTCGCGTGCGCGCACATGGCTGTGCAGCGCGATGATTTCCGACAGCGGCAGCGCCACCATCTGCTGGGTTCCGAACGGAGTGGCGAAAGTCCATTGCCGCGACGGTGGCGGATCGGCAAGCGGCACCAATTGGCCACCTGCCACCACCACGCGCGGGTAGTGATTGCGCGCGCCGGTCAAGCGCGTACCCGCGGTGGGATGCCAGCTGTCCAGCGCCACCAGGATCTCGATCTCATCGGCATCAGGCCAGTCGTCCATGGCCGCGGTAGCCAGCAGGTCGGCCATCGCGCCGAAAAACGCCAGCGCCGGCACCACCGTCACGCCTGCCGCTTTGGCACCACCGGGGAAACGCTCCATGACCTCCTGCACCGCACGTTGCTCGGCACAGGTGTCCAGGTAATGGATGCCTGCGCGCAATGCCGCCACGATCACCGGTGCGGCCGTATCCAGGAAGGGGCCCGCACAGTTGATCACAGCCACTGCGTCGTGAAGTGCGCCGTCCAGCGCGGCCGCATCGTCGATTGGCGCGACGCGCGCTTCCAACTCGGGGTAAGAGCCGGCCAGCACTGCGAGCTTGTCTCCATCGCGTCCGCAAAGAACCGGCACATATCCTTGCGCAAGCAATTCGGCGACGACGAAGCGCCCGGTGTGGCCGTACGCACCATAGACCGCGACCCGCCCATTCACGCCCATTGCATTCTCCCGCGGCTGCCGAGTATCCAGGTGTTCCAGAGTTGCCGAGCTTCTTCGGCGATCACGTCAGGACGTTCTTCCGGCCAGAACAATTTGCTGCCCGCCAATAATCTGACGCCGCGCGAATGGCCAAAGCTGTGGTCCAGGTGCTTCGGACTGCTCTTGGAAAAGATGGTGTCGGCCGTCCCCCAGACGATGCGCGTGGGCACCTTGCAACGCCGCAACTTGGCGCCGACTCCGCTAAGCACGTTGGGTTCCAGCGCCATCGCATAGGCATGCGCATTTTCGGTTCGTTGCCGCGAGCTGAGCAGAGGCTTGAAATAGGTGTCTATCGCTTCGTCGGTGGGCTGGGTGGGATCGGCGAAACACATGCCGCCGATGCCTTCCGGCGAACGGGCCAGGGATTTGTCGGCTTGCCATCTGCCCAGCCAGTCGTCCACGAAGCGTCCCTTCTTCGCCAGTTCGATCACCGGCAACAACGCCGGCGGCGGACAATCCTGTTCACTGTCGCAGTTGGTCAACAGCAGCGTGCGTACGCGCCTGCGGTCACGCGCGATCAGCAGCTGCGCCACCGCACCACCGCTGTCGTTGGCCACGATATCGACGTTGGGCACCGACAATGCCTCCAGGAAGGCCAGCAGCATGTCCACCTGCGCTTCAGGCGCGCAGCTCTGGCCGGCGGCCACTTCGGTGTAACCCATGCCGAGGAAATCCGGTGCGATGCAGCGCCGGTAAGGCGACAAACGCTCCAGAGCGCCGCGCCACTGGAAGCCATTGAGCGGAAACCCATGCAGGAACAACGCAACCGGGCCCGCCCCGCGTTCGACATAGGCGATGTTGCCTTGAGGCGTACGCACATGCCGGCGCTCGGCATGGAACGCAGCGGCATCGAGAGGAGCGCCAGTGGCAGCCACTTGCAGGTCTGCCGGCCATATCCGTTCGGCCAGCAGACAGGAAGCCAACCCGCAGGCCGACCCGGCCAGGAAAGTTCTGCGGTCCATGCTCAAGCCTCCGTCGCCAGCGGCTGGCGCGCTTGCGTTGCATGCTCCAACCAGTGCGTGCGCAGCTGGACGTTGAACTGGTTCCAGCGCTCTTCAGGGAAGAAGATGCGCGCGCCCTCCAGTTCCAACCGCCGCGTGGTGCCGGGGATGGTCTGCGCCAGCCAATGCGACCATTCCAGCGGGAAGTACACGTCGTCGGTGCCCCATGCGATCAGGGTCGGCGCCTGCACTTTGCGCAACCCGTCTTCGATCGCCAGGGTATGGCGGCTGTCGAACGCGTTGACGAAACTTTCGAGATCGCGCGTTCTTTGCGCCGACGACAGAAACGGGCGCAAATAGGTTTCGATGGTGTCGTCGGACACGTTCTGCGCATCCTCATAGGCCGGTCCCAGCGCCTGTTCGGAACGGAACACGGCCTTGTCGTCCAGTATCGCTTGCAACGTACCCGCCAACCCGCCTGCCGCGACCATCTCCACGAAGGGCTGGAACGCCTGCGGCGGCCAGTTGTCGTGGGCATCGCAATTGGTCAGCACCAGACTGCGCAGCCGCTGCGGATACAGCGCGGCGAAGATCTGGCAGATGCCGCCGCCACTGTCGTTGCCGACCAGGTCGATCTGATCGATTCCCAGCGCGTCCAGAAATTGCGCCAGCATGTGCGCGTTGGCCGTAACCGACACGTCCTGGTGCGGATCGATTTCGGTGTGACCGTGCGCAAGCAGGTCCGGCGCGATACAGCGGCGCAAGTCGCCTAGTTCCGCCAGTTGATGACGCCACAGATATCCATTGAGCAGCACGCCATGTACGAACAAGGCCACCGGGCCGCTGCCTTGTTCGACATAGCTGATGCGACCGGACGGCGTATCGACCGACTTGCGTGCCGAGAAGTAGCGCTTGCCCTCCATCACGCCTGCGCTCCGGCATCGCGCAGCTTCTCGGCGCATTCTTCGCAGCACACCTCCACGGCACGGCCGCCGATGGTGACGGTGAAGGCGTTTTCGTCCAGCTCGCAATCGCAAGCGGCGCAGGTTTTCTCGTTCATGACGTTCTCCAATGCATGCCCGCCAATCGGGCATGCGTAGGAGATCATCGGGGCGAATTTGCGGCTGTCGAAATCTTTAGCTATCCACCGCCGGCCAACCGATAACCGTGGCGGGGGGCGAGTGCGCGACTAGGCGCTCTTGCTGGACGCCGATTGCTTGAACTCGGTCGGCGACCGCCCGTAAGCCTGCTTGAATGCGGCGGCAAAGTGGCTGTGGCTGGAAAATCCCAGGTCCTGCGCCAAGGCGGACATGTCTTCGTAGTCCATCACCCGGTCCAGCGCGCGCGCCAGTCGCAGGCGCAGGTGGTAGCGGTACAACGGGACGCCTTCGACCTGCTGGAACGCCTGGGTCAGGTACACCGCCGAACCGCCGATTTCGGCGGCGATTTCGGCCAGGCTCCAACGCCGCGTGAGGTCGCTGGCCAGCAGGAGCTTGGCGCGGTCCACCAAGCGTTGCCGCGCGTGCGTGGCGCTGGTCGCATGCGTGGTCCGTGGGCCCAGGCTGCGGCAGACCAGGGTCAGGGCCAGGCTTTCGGCTTCCAGGGGTTCGATGCTGCCGTGGCTCAGGCTGTGCCGCAGCAATGCCACCAGGGCTTGGGCGCGCGGATCGATGCGCAAAGACTGGTTGCGGAACCCAAGTTCATCGCCGCCATTGAGCAGCGCGGCAGGCGCAAGTTCGCGCAATAGAGGTTGCGAAACGCTCAGCACCAGACTGTCGTCGCCACCGGTGGTCGGATGGCTGACCTGGTAACCCTGGCCCGAGTTGAAGAACAGCACGTGATTGGCGTCGGCGACCGACTGGTCGTTGCCCACATGCCGCAGGTACACCCCGCGATAGGGGAAAACCAGATGAGTCGATGCGGCGCATTCTTCGGCACTGCGGTGGCGGCAGGTGCCAAGGCAATGCACTTCCTTTACCGTGACGGTGCCGGTGTCGAGCAGGCGATTGATCTGGAAATCCGACATCGGAGTGTGCATGGAACCCGGCGGCGAGTACCTTAGCCTAACGGATACGCCGTCGGCTTGTTCGCACCTGTAGGGTGGGCATTGCCCGCCTGTCGGTACCTCGTTGTCGTGCGGCGGGCAATGCCCCACCCTGCCCGTTCAGCGGACGATGCGCGGTCCTGGCGGACGCCGCTTGTTGAACGGCGGCTGCCCGCGCCAATATCGGATCAACAACCAGCCGAACAGCATTCCGCCCAGATGCGCAAAGTGCGCCACTCCCGGTTGCCAGCCAGTGAAACCCAGCAGTAGCTCGATTGCGCCGTACACGATCACCAGCGTTCGCGCCTTCATCGGAATCGGCGGAAACAGCAGCATCACTCGCTGGTTGGGGAACAGCATTCCGTAAGCGAACAACAGGCCGAATACGCCGCCCGACGCGCCAACTGTGGGATAAGGAGTGCCGCCGTGGGAAACCGTCCACCAGCCTACGATCAACTGCAGCACGCCGGCGCCGGCGATGCACACCAGGAAATAGGTCAGGAAACGCCGATTGCCCCAGGTGTATTCCAGCGGCGCGCCGAACATGTAAAGCGCCAGCATGTTGAACAGCAGATGCGGAAACCCGCCGTGCATGAAACCGTAGGTGAGCAACTGCCACGGTTTGAACTCGTAACCGGCCGAGAAAAGATCCAGGCCATCGGGACCTACCGGCCACAGCATCATCGAGGCGAATACTTCGTCGCCCAGGAACTGCTGCAGCAAGAAAATGGCGACGTTGGCGATGATCAACGCCTGGGTGACGGGGGGAATCCTGGGGAACATGTGTTTTCTCGAAGTGCCTGGGCCGCATCATACTGGGCGCCAGCTATTCCGGCGGCCCCCACACCTGTTCATCCATCGTGCGCGCCGTCTTCAGCCCGCGCACCCGTCCCTTGACCACCATCACGCCTTCGGCGCGCAGCCGCTGGCATTGTTCCCGGTAACCTTTCGAACCCTCCGGCAGCGCGATCCGCCCATCGGAGCGCATCACCCGGTGCCAGGGCAGTTTCGGATCGGTGTTCTCGCTCAGCACTTTCGCCGCCAGACGCGCGCGGCCCGGCAATCCCGCGCGGTGAGCGACTTCGCCATAGCCGGCCACCTGCCCGCGCGGAATCGCGCGTATCGCGGCGAGAATGCGTTCGGCGGGAGACTTGTCGGCCATCAGGCATTAGCATAGCCGCCGCGATGCAAAGGAGCACGAGATGCAGAATTTCGAACAGATCCGCAGCCATCTGACCAAGTCCGGGTACAAGGTGACCATGCACCAGCCCTACGTGGCCTGCGTGGAGCTGTCGCTGGACAACGGCAACCGCCACCAGGCGATTTTCGTCTCCGAACTGGGCAACGACGACGAACGCGGCTACCTGCGCGTGAGCACGGTGATCGCCCCTATCACCGGCGTGGACGCGCGACGCGCATTGGGCTTCAACTGGCAGAGCAGCGTGGGCTACCTTGCCATCGGCGATCTGGATGGCGTGCCCTATCTGCAGCTGTGCGAGAACCGCCCCTACGAAGGCCTCAGCCCCGCCGAAGTGGACCGCATGGTGCTGGAAATAGGCGGCCTGGGCGACAGCATGGAACGCGCGCTGTCGGCCGAAGGCGATCTGCTCTAGAGAATTGCGTAGGAGCGGCGTAAGCCGCGATGCGGCCTTACCGGTAACGCTTCATCGCGGCTTACGCCGCTCCTACAACGCCACGCCAACTCCGGTCAGGACCAGCCCAGCGCCTCGACAAGCTTGAACAAGCCGTAGGCGATGCCGCCGGCGGCGGGAATGGTGAGTATCCACGCCCACACGATGCGCTCGATCACTCCAAGCTTGAGCTTGCGCGGATTCTTGGCGTAGCCCACGCCCATGATGGCGGTCGAAATGCTGTGCGTGGTGGACACCGGCATGCCGAAGTGCGCGGCCGTGACCAGGATCGTCGCCGAAGCGGTTTCGGCGGCGAAACCATCGATGGTCTGCAGCTTGACCATCTTGTGGCCCAGCGTCTTGATGATGCGCCAGCCGCCGGCGGCGGTGCCCGCGGCCATGACCAGGGCGCAGGTGGCGATGATCCAGTTGTCGATGTCGTCCTTGCCGCCGTCGGGATGCAGGAACGCCAGCCACGAAGGCAGGTCGTTCAAGATGCCCGAAGCCTGGGCGCCGAAGATCGACAGCGCGATGATGCCCATGGTCTTCTGCGCGTCCTGGCGACCGTGGGCGAAACCCATATAGGCCGCCGATACCAGCTGCGCCTTGCCGAAGAACGCATTGACCCAACGCGGTTTGGCCATGCGCGACAGCGGCCGGCCGGCCTTCATCAATCCGGCAATGATCAGATAAAGAAGCGTGATGATGGCCACGCCCAGCAGGAACCCCGCCAACGGCGAGGTGATCATGGGGAACACCACCTTCCACAACAAGCCCTTGTTGGTGCTCCAGTTGCCGTCGCCGGCCTTGGACCAGATCAGCGAGGCCCAATTGTTATGTGAAGCGGCCATCGCCGCGCCGCACAGGCCGCCGATCAGCGCGTGAGAAGAAGAAGACGGCAACCCGCGCCACCAGGTGATCAGGTTCCACACGATCGCGCCCAGCAGCGTGCAGATCAGCACCTGCGAGGTGACGTTGACCACTTCGGTGTCGACCAGGCCAGAGGCGATCGTCTTGGCCACCGCAGTGCCCATGAACGCGCCGATCAGGTTGGTGCTGGCGGCCAGGATGATCGCCTGGCCCGGCGTCAGCACCTTGGTGGCCACCACGGTGGCGATGGAGTTGGCGGTATCGTGGAAGCCGTTGATGAACTCGAAAACGAGCGCGGCCAGGATCACGATCAGGACCAGTGAGAGCATCGCGCGGAGCCTCAGCTGTTCTTCAATATGATCTGGTAAGCCACCACGCCGGCTTCGCGGCAGCGGTCGATGGCTTTTTCCAGGATCTCGAAGAACTCCTTGAGCAGGAACATCTGCAGATTGTCCAGGCGGCCGGAATAGATGTCGCGATAAAGCTCCAGCATCAAACGGTCGGCCTCGTTCTCCAGCGAGCGCAGCTTTTCGTTGAGCACGGTCATGCGGTCGATGTTCATCTTCTGCAGGTCGTGGACCATTTCCACCACCACGCCTGCGGCCTGCTCCAGCATCGCCGCGCGCGGCGCGAAATCGATGCCTTCCAGGTGCTGCACGGCCAGCGAATAACGGTCGGCGAATTTCTCGACCTGTTTGGGGATCTTGTAGAGCGCCGAACCCAGCGACTCGATGTCTTCGCGCTCG